>Ga0098049_1000134_pt1 | contig 27621 bp, 39 predicted proteins | sample 13BtaG_FD_92582 | JGI IMG/M metagenome (GOLD analysis project Ga0098049, IMG submission 92582) | Marine viral communities from the Subarctic Pacific Ocean - 13B_ETSP_OMZ_AT15268_CsCl metaG | ecosystem: Environmental > Aquatic > Marine > Oceanic | place: Subarctic Pacific Ocean | collected...
ATTAAACGTTTGTTTGCTTTTAAGATTATCTTACCCCCTCCCATTATTTTTTTTTATTATACTAACTTCATTCTTTAGATGGTCTATTGCTTTACTTAAACAATCTATTGGTGTACTGTGTTTTCTTTCATTTCTTAATATGTAAGCTAATGCACTTGCACAGTTGTAACTTAATTTATAATCCTCTATAATATCAAAGGCTTTATAACCATATACCATTCCTTTATAATAGTGTGGAGTATTATCAATTGCCTTATTCCTATCAGTATCAAAATAATATTTACTTTTTTCTTTCATAATCTTTTATTCCTTTTCGATATTCAACGCCCTCTCTTGAGCTTTTTAAATTGTGACATTTATTACATAAACTTTGTAAGTTGCTATAATGTAACATTGAGCCACCTAAACTTATTTGTTTAATATGATCCACCATTTGTGCAGCTGTTGTTTCTCCTTTACGTTTGCACATCTCACATAATGGATTGTCTTTAATGTAAAACTTTCTTGTCATCCTCCATGCTTTAGAATGATAGAATGCTGAGTTATCATGTTGCCTTGTATGCTTAGGCATTGTCTTAATCCAGCTTCTTTTTTTTGCTTTAGGTAATGTTGGCATAATATTTAGCTTCTTTAATTATATCTTGATTCTCTTTTATTTTCTTTCCAAGTATCTTAAAAAACAATTCCATTTCATCTTTGTATTCATCATTGCTTATTACATATCCTAATGTTGAAAGCATATAGATTGTCTTTATATATTCTTGTTCATTTTCCCATTCATATTCTTTACTTATTTCTTTTAAAATATTTATTGTTTGCTCTAAGCATTCCATTGCACAATAAGTTATCTCATAATCTTTAGACATTTAGTTCTGTTATTATATAATAATATTGTTCATCTACTTCTTTGATATATGCTAAGTTACTAAAATAATCTAAAAGTTTATGCCTATCTTTTGCTGATTCCCATAATGTATGGCAACCAGTTCTTTCACCCATTGATAAACAATGCAATGTTATGTTCCTTCTATCAGTTACTAAATCACTTCGTCTTGATCTTGGTATTATGTGTGAAAAACTTAAAGGCACAGCATTGCCATGTTTACCGCAGCCAGAACATGTATTGCGTTCTAACAATATCTCATGATATATTTTATTTAGTTGCCTTTTTATTTTATCTTGTTTTTTGCTCACTTTAAATATTTATCTATTTCTTCTTTACATTCACTAAAGCCTTTACATATTACAGCCTTATAACCTCTATCATTTAACGCTTTTATCCATTCCTTTTGTGATTTAGTAGCTCTACCAGTTTCAGTTTTAATCTCAATAAATAAGCCATGATAATTGTGATTAGGCTCAGTTATTTGTAAATCTGGGAATCCAGCCCAGTAGCCAGTTTTCTTTGCTTTTCTAGCTTGACTTATAGATGTTCTAATTCCACCTAAACTTGCACAAAACCTAGCCTTTGGATATTGCATCCTTATATAATTAACAACATGAGTTTGCAAATCAGTTTCATTCATAAGTTGGCAATGTTAAATCTAATGTTGTTGAACTCCAATAACTAATGTTATTCATTAAATCATTAAACTCTTTTTTTGTTAGTGTTGATGTGCCTTTTAAATATACCTCAGTAAAGCCTTCCTCATTTTGTCTTTCCCTACGTAAAAACTTATAAGAAATAAGCTCCTTTGTTTCTTCTTTTGTGTAACCAGTTTCTTTGCTAATAATATCAACCCATTTCCAAAACAAACTGTTTTGATCCTTAGTTCTATTATTATTCCTTTCAACTATTTTTATTACAACATCTTTGCCTTCATATTGTTGTAATTGGTCATTGAACAGCTGTTTATTATTCAATGTCAATTTCCCCTTTTTTACTATTCCAAAGTGTTTCATGTGTTGCTATTGTTATTGCTCCAATTAATAATATAATCATTAATGGGCTTATTAATATTGATGTTAGTATTTTAAGTATTGTTTTCATTATCCTAATCTTATTACTACAAGTTTTTTGCAGTTTCTTTCATATAGTTCTTTGTGCTGTTCGGTAAGCTCAGTGTGCCAAATATCTTTAATCTCAACACCAGTTTTCCTCCACCATTCTTTTATTTGTTTCTTTGTACCTATCAAACGTAAATCCCTTCCAACGCTTTTAAAATCGGCAACATAACCTCCATTTCTACCTTTGTCATAACTCCAAACACTTGTAGGCAATAATGAAGGCTTTAGCCACCAGTCCTCAGCTATTAAAATGTCATCTTTATCACTCATTTTCTTGTATTTCAGTTAGTTCGCCATTATCTATATTAATGCTTACTTTCCCATACTTATCCTCTAAATTTTTTTGCAATTCATCAAATAGTTTTTCAACCTCATTTACTTCATGCAATATTTTATGCTTTTGATTTTCAAGCCTACCAAGTTCAATGTGTACTTGATTTAATTTGCTTACATTTTCTTGTAAAGATTTTAATTCATCTTCAGTTAATTTTTTTTCCATTTTTATTTATTTATTAGTAATTAATTTAGTTTCTGTTCTATATGCAAGACGTTTATCTTTTTGGTGGTCTGCAACACCTTCATTGTTCCATATTATGCTCCGCCATAATTTAAGCCATTTATAATATGTTTTTGCATTTATGCTAAAATCTTCAGTATTTCTTACTCCATTCCAAAACGCTTGTTTTACATCAAGCCATAATAATGTTGGAAATGATTTTTTTAAGTCATGTGCTAAACTTTGAGCCATTAAAACTTTTGTTTTTGCATCTATGTTATGTTGACCAAGATCAAGATATGTTTTTGATAATAATTCAACGCACATTTTTGTTAATTCAGATTCACTTATTTTTTTAATCATTTTATTCAAAATATTTTTTACCAGATATGGTTTTTTTAATTTTTGTTATTGAAAAATAAACTCTTAATATATTTTTAAAATTAGCTAATAATTCTACTTTTAAAACTTTGTTATGTATTAATGCTCTTTTTTTTATATAATTTATAAAACTTTCTGCAATAAAATTAGATTTGTTATTTATATCATATCTATGTTCAACAAAATCAATTCTGTTCCATCTTAAATGTCCATATTCCCCAAAAGTTATAATAATACCTTTTTCTGCAATTTGCAAAACAAAATCAAAACATTCAAAAGCACTTCCATAAGGGTCTAAATCAACAATGTCAAATTTTTTTGATTTAAATTTATATAATAAATCAATTGCATTTAAATTATAATCACATTTTTCTTTAATATCATTATCTACAACATATAAATTTTTTGAATTTTGATTTTTTTTATAGAAAGATTTTCCAGCATATACATCAAGAATAGATTTAGGCATTATTTTTTTTATAAAAATTTCATTTAACAAATATTTTTGTTTTACATGTTTTTTATTATAAGTATTATTATTTTTTGTTATTCTTTTATATTTAATACTTACTGATATTTCACTTCTATTTAATATTTTACTTATTTTTTTATATGAATAATTTTTATTTTTTAATTCTTTTAATAAAATAATTTCATCTTTATTCCATTTTTTTGGAACTGTTTTTATTGTTCCATTAACTAAATTTTTATTCATTTATTTTTTTCTTGTATTTGTTTTAATATTTGCATTGCTTCATTGTGAGATTGTAAATGCTTATCAACTTTACTTATTCCAACGCTATTTAAAGCCCATTTGGATTCGTTTTTAGCCCATGTTTTAAGCCTTCTGGATGTTGACCATGTTTTCATGGTATCTTTTTTTAAAACACCTTTTTTTGTTGGCTCACTCCAATATTCAAAAAAATCAGTTAACATTTCTTTTGAGTAATTATCAAAAGCCATAACCTCATTAAAAAATTGATTTTTACTGTTATCTTTATTTAATTGATTATTTATTATATTATTACTTACTTGTGTTCGATTTTCCGCAGTCGGAAAAACCGCAGTCGGATTATCGGACTTCGGTGATTCAAATACTATATAGTTTACTCCAATAAACATACCTTCTTTTCTAACTTGTTCTCTTTCAACATATCCATTATTTATCAGCTCATTCATTGTTGTTCTTATTGCCGCTTTGCCTTCTTTTAATATAGCATCTAAGCCACTAATTGATAATTTCCAAGAATCACTAAAACTTAAAAGCATAGCTAATAATCCTTTAGCTTTTAAAGATAACCTTCTATCCTTAAAAATACGATTACAAATGGTAGTGTAATCTTTGCTTTTTATAACTCTTACAATATCCATTTAGCCCCAAATAATTTGTTGTTGTTTATATAATTTTGGCACATTATATTCATATTTAGCAATTGTTGTTGTATTGCCAAACCTATTTTCTTTTTTTATTAAGTCAGTTCTAATGTTATAACCTTCATTTTTCAATCTAAAAATAATGTCAGAAAGCCTAGTTGCTCCATACTCTTTTATTGCCTCCCAGCTTGTTATTTTGCCATAGGTTTTAAGATGCCACATAATAGCCTCTCTTTGAGTTTTTACTTGATCTTTAGTAATATCAATTTTTTTCATTTGTTTATAAAATCAATTAGTTCTTGTTTTAATTTTTCTATTTCTTTTCTCTTTTCCATGTAACCACTACCATAAACTGAATACAAATTCATCTTATGCATAAATTGTTTAAATATTTTTTTTACATCTGGATCATTGTCTAAATCCTTATTAAATTCTTTAACATGATAAATACTTGATGCATGATTAAATCCAATAATATAGTTTTTTATGTCAACATAAGATACCTCTAAAAAGCTATATATATAATAAACAAACATTCTTTTAGCTCTAACATTGTTTTTTAATCTTGATGTATTATTTCTTACTTTTTCAATATCTGCATTCCAAAGTAAACATGATACTCTTAATGCTTCCTCAATTAGTTCTTTCATTATGGCTGATGTTTTAGTTCGTCCTCAGAATAAGTATTTGTAAAGCCAATTGTTTGTACAATGCATCTTGCTTTTGCTCTTTTTTCAGCTATTTCAACTTTAAAATGTTGAATGCAATTTTTATCAGTTGCACTTCCAAATGTTTCAATTTGCTTTAGCCAGTCATTATCTTCATTTTGTAAATAACTTGTAGCCTTAATAACTACATTGTCTTTTTCACATTTAATGACATCAAATTCTATTTTAATATTAGTATCAAATTGAATGCGTTCAATACCAGACCTTGTTATAATTACAAAACCTCTGCGGTCTTGATAAATATCTTCTTTTGTTAAATTGTAATCTTTATAGATTTTTGCTAATTCTTTTTTTGTCATAATTTATCCATTATTGCTCCCAACATTAGTAATGCAACTGATCCAATTGCAACTGTAATAAATGCAATGATGTTGCCTAATATTTCTTGAGCTGTTAATTTATCTTTTACAGTATAATTTAAGATGTCTTGTTTTTTAAAGAATCTATCTAACTCAACTGTATTTAATAAATACTCTTTGTTGTTTTGTTTATGTTTTACAATATGTTGTTTCATAATTGTTGTTTTAAATTATTTACAAATTTATAAATCACCTAAATTAATTACAGCTTCTAGATTTGCCTTTGCAATTAATAAGTTTTGTAACTGTTGTTGTATTTTTCTTTTATCAGATTCTGAAAACAGTTTATTGTCAGAGGTTAAATCAAATTGACAATTTTCAATCCAAATTTGTAATTGTTTTATTGTTTGTGTTAATGATAAATTTTCCATTGTTTTTTTTTTAATTAATATTTGTTTGATGGTACAAAGATATAATACTTTTTAACATAAACAACTAAAAATGATAAAAACTTTACATTTATTTTAATTTACTAGGTATATATAAATAAAAAAAAGCCCCTAAAAAAGAGGCTTCTTCCAACAAGATATTCTAAAAAACAATATTTTAACTTAAAAAAACAGCCAAATATATAAAAATTAAATAACAATTTTAAAAACTGTTTGTTTTTTATGTGTTTTATCTAAACTTTTAGCATTGTAAGCTGATAGTTCTTTATTTATTGCATAACCTTTAAAACCTTTTGTATGCTGCAAATCAATCCTAATATCATGTCTTTCATTATCTTTCATAATATATATGTTTTGTGCAGCCCTAGAGCTTAATAATAAAGCGTTTTCACTATATGCATTAGCTCCTACTAATGAACTTGATCTTGCAAACATATCGGTTATTTTAGTTTCATGTAAATGCCCACACATCATAAAATCAAGTATTATGCCATTTCTTGCATATTTACTAATTACTTTTGCTATCTTATCATTTTGCATGTTACCGAGTTGATGACCATGTATTAGTAAAACATTATGCCCATTAACCTCAACAACCAATTCTAAGCCTCCAGATGTGATGAAATTAATATCTGGTAACAAAATTCTTAACATTTCAAATATTACATAGTCATAGTTATCCGAAGAAACGATATCAACCCAGCCTAATTCATAAGCTCTTGATTCATTTCCAGAAACACACCCAACACTTACATTAGCAATGCTGTTTAAATCTAAAATAAAATGCTTTAATAAGTGAACGCCTAAAAAAGTAGCCTTTGCCCTATTAGTTGACATAGCTAATTTTTCATCTAATCGTCTATCTGAATTAAGTAAATCACCAGTAATTGCAATAAATATTTCACTAACATTATAAAAACTAGCATATTCTTTTATATGATGTGCAAATTTTTGCAACCTCTTAGATGCAACCTCAAAATCATATTTATTATGTTTTAGATCAACAAGCTCATTAAAATGAGTATCGGCTATTTGTACTATTATGGCTTGTTTGCCTTTAGATTCATGCTGTTTTATTGTTGTTTTAAGGCTCTCTGTTTTAAGAATATCAATTAAAGCCTTATTGTATTCTACCAAAGCATTTTCAAGCCTTACATGCTCTCTAAATGATTTGTTTTTTATTCTATTTAAGTCAGCTTGTTTTTGGCTTCTTTTAGCCAGTTTAAGGTTTTCTTCTATAACTTCTTTGTCAGCTATCTCATATTGTATAATATCCTTTATTCTATGCCTTAAACTATGTTTTTTTACGTCTAAATGATATTTGTCTATTAAATGTTGTGCTATTCCTTGATAACCATTTCCATTCCAAAAATGTTCTATTATTTCATCTTTATAAATTAAATATTTAGATTCCATTTAATATGTCCAAATTACACCTTGAGTTTTTTCTTCGTCTAAATCTACATGAATAAAGTTATGCCCTATTCCAAACCTACTAAAACCAGCATTCATTAAAGCCGCTAATATTACAGCTCTTTCCCTACTATTTTTTACTAAAATATCAGCCGCTAATCCTTTTATATGTGAGCTTTGTGGATTTTTTTTACTTTCTGAATGGTTTTCACACCTATAACCACTTGTGATGATAAAAGGAATATCTGAGCCATCTTCGTCTTTTGAATAAGCTCTTGCAGCATCTAATACTTTGACAAAAGTTCTATTTATTTTGCTTTTACCGCAACAATTACAAACAAATTCTCTTAGCTTAAAGTATTTCATATAACATATAAATTTTACAACCCCTTACTTCTTTATAAAATACTCTTTTATATTGTGTTGTTTTTTCCTCTTTTTTGTACTTAGGATTTGTGCTGTTTAGTTTTCTTTTCTTAGCCATTTTGTTTATATTTTCCCATTACACCATTATGCTTTCTTTGATTGCCATACTTTTTAGTTCTTTTATCTATCTTGTTTGGATATTCATATTTTTTTCTAATACTTCTAGCAACATTGCCAAATTGCATTATTAAAGAATTTTTTTCGTCTGGATTGTATAGTTTATTTTTTTCCATTATTTATTTTTTCAAATGATCTACCTCCAAAATATGCAGTATATATAACAATTAATAATGTTTGATATACTGGAATAAATTCCTCTTGTATTTGAAATTGACCAATATTTCCGCTAAATATAGAAATAATAACAAACATTAAAGTTAGAAATGCTAATGCTAATGGTCTAATATTTTTGGTCAATAATCCACCATTGTTATCACTAAGCCAACGACTTGTAACCTCTTTTTGCATTGACTTTTCATAATCAAGCAAAACTTCTTTTAATTTTCTTTTAGCCTCTAGCTTTTCTTCTTTTGTTGTTGTTAGGTTATCAACTACACCACCAACCTCTTTTACTAATTCACCAGAATTAAATAGTTTACTAAAAAAACTCATGTTATTTCTTAAAAGTCCAATAGTATAACTTGTATAAAGAAATACTAATTGCTAAAACTAAAGAAATAAAAGTAAGAATTTCATTGCATTCTGTTAAACTAATACCAATTGCTGTTCCATTTGCAGCCAAAATTTCCATTGTATCTTTCACTTCGCTTTTCATGATACCCATGGCAATGGCAAAGTTTCCTCAACTGGATTCTTTTGCAGTTCAATATTTGCAGCTAATTGAGCATCCATTTCAGCTGGAGTTGGGTCAGTTAAATTTTCATTCAACCAAACTTCAACATCAGCTTCAGTAAGATTTTCATAAAGTACAAAATCATTAGGGTCTGGTGATGTCAAAGGCATAGCCCCATATACATCAGCATAATAATAATTTTCTTCACCTTCAGTACCTTCTGATGCAGTTCTACGCCAATGCACCATATTTACTACATTTTGCAGTTCTTGTCCTTCAACAGTTTCTTGTATTACACAATCCATTGAAGATATTATCCATTTATATGTTATCATTTTTTTTTATTTATTTATTTATTTATTTATTTATTCAAAAGAGGCAATAGTTCTTGTAACTACTGTTCCTCCTACATTAATTTTACATTTTATTCCACCATCAGCTGAATCCATGTAAATAACAGATTTGCCATCAGCTGGGTCGCTAGGAGTTGATATTGCATTTAACATTAAAACGTCATCAAGTTCTAAAGTATCTTGAACTCTTTGTTTACCAGCAACATCTATTTTATATGTCCCAGTGTTTGTTGTTGTTCCAATTAAAACTGTTTTTTGTAAATTTATAGTTTCTTGACTACCATCTAAAGTTAAATAAGGAGTAGTGCCACCAGTTCCATTATCACATTTAAATATGATATCATGGTCATCTTGATTAACAGTTATAGTCAAATCACCATTGTCAGCGGCTATATGATTATTATTGCCATCATGATACATAACCATATCGTTACCATAACCAAACTTAAGTGAGGTATTGTCAGCAAATCTTAAAGAATTTGCACTATTATCCCAATTCATATACTTTCCAGATGTTACTCCGAAAAACATAGCATCACCATTCACTTGCAGTTTACTAGAGCCATCATCAGTTGTTGTTCCAATTAGTAGATTTCCAGTAGCTGTTTTAAGTTGCATTTTTGTTGTACCATCTTGATGTCTAAAATCAATATTTGTACCACTTCTTGTGCTTATATAATCAATATATAAAACACCAGAAATATTAGTATTCCCAGCAACTGTTAATTTAGATCCGCTATCAGTCGTTGTTCCAATTAGTAGATTTCCATTAGCTAATAACGACATTTTTGTACTGTTATTTGTATCAAATAACATTGGACCATTTTCACGATTTATCAAATTAACTTGAGTTGCTCCCATAGCAATTTGAAAACCATCATTACTTGTTGTGCCAGTAGACCCTTGGGTCATTTGTAAATAAACACTTCCAGAAGATTCATGTAAATGTAATTTTCTTTGGGGACTGGTCGTTCCAATTCCTACGTTTCCTTCGTGTGTAAACCTTACTTTTTCAACTAAAGCCCCAGCAGATGTTCCATTAGCAAAATCAATAGTTATATCACCAGATGTGCTTCCACTTGTACTATCTAAAACACCAAATATACCACCAATAGAATATTCATTATATCCACCAAATTGCAAACCATATTTTTCACCAATAGTTCCACCAATATTATTTATAAATAAAGCTGTATGAGTATCTTGAACTGAATTAGTTATTCTTACTGGCTGACTTGTTGTAATTGCATCACCTTTAATTGTTACTAATGCCTCTGGACTTGTCGTGCCAATTGCTAATCGCCCATCAGATGTTAAACGCATTTTTTCTGAATTATTAGCAACAAAAGCAACATCATAATTATCAAAAGAGCCGAATTGAGCAACACCACCAGAGGATGTCAAATATTTACCAAGATTGTTTTTTATTCTATTATTCGGAACATCAAATTGCAAATAAGTAGTTGCTCCATTTAAAAAATTTAAAACACCAGTATTCCAAGTAGAGCCAACTTTTATATACGCATTATTTCCAGTAAAATTAAAAGAACTTGTAGTATTTACAGCTGTTGAAAATGTTGCAGTTGTTCCAGTTAATGAGCCAGTTATTCCTACGTTTCCAGAAAAAGTGCTAGTGCTGCCACCAGTTTGTGTAAATGAATCATCAATTGTTACTGCTCCATTAAAATATGCTGTTAATTGATTATAAAAAGCAAAACTTGGATGTGCGGAAGATGACCCAACAGCTAATTTACCAGTTATATTAGCATCACCAGAAACGCTAAACTCTTCGGTAGGACTTGTTGTTCCAATTCCTAAGCCAGTAGATGTTAGACGCATTTTTTCACTACCATTTTGATCAAATCTAATATGGTCATTTGCTATAAACACACCATCACTTCCATCTGCATTTTGTAAAAACAATCCACTTGAGCCACCTCTAAAATATATGACATTATTTGTATGTAAAACAGCTGTTGCTTGTGCAATAGTTCCTCCAGTAAACTCAACACCTTGACCTGTAAATAATTTACCAGTTAATGTTGTATTTCCAGTGTTATCAATAGTCAATCTTCTTGTGTTACCAGTTTTTAAAGAAAACGAATGAGATGTTGATGTCCCTAAAGACATATCAGTAGTTCCATCATCATAACTCCAATCACCAGCCACAGCACCGCCAGTTCTTTGTGCTTTATATATTATTTCACTTTGTCCAGCCGAATATGAAGATGCTGTTGCAGACACTTCTTGAGCTGATATATCACCACTAAATGTTGCATTACCAGCAACTTGCAGTTTTTCACCAGAATCAGTTGTTGTTCCAATTAATGTGTTTTGATAAATGTTAACAGTTGTTTGACTACCATCTAATCTAATATAATCTGCAACTCCACCAGTTCCATTATCACTTTGCAAAACTATGTCTTTATCATTATTTCTTTGTTGAATAATAATATCCCCTAGACCAGATGCTTTAATATAATTATCTCCATCATGATAAATTTGCAAATCCCCACTATCACCATAAACAGATTTTGCATTATCTGAAAATTGTAATTCATCATCAGCATTAGACCAAGTTAATGAAACACCAGTTGTATCACCAAATAAAAATAAATCTACTGGAGATGATGTTGTTCCTAATATTAAATCTCCAGTTAATGTTCCACCAGTTAATGGTAAAAATGGACCTAAACCTCCACCATGAGCATCTACATATGCTTTACTTGCAGCATCAGTTGAAGCTACTGGAGTAGCTGGGATAGTTACTTGACCACTAAATGTTGCACTTGTTCCAGTTAATAAGCCAACTGTTGTATTTCCAAAACTATTAGAATTTCCACTTGCTATAACACTTGCAGAAAAAGTTCCAGTTGTTGAATTTAAAGCCGCTGTTGTTGTGTTTCCAAAACTATTAGAATTTCCATTTGCTATTACACTTGCAGAAAACGTTGCAGTTGTTCCAGTTAATGATCCACCAATTTGTGTATTACCATTTGTTGCATCTACTCTAAATGTATAACCAGAAGCATTTTCTGTTCTAAAAGCATAACCAGAATCAGCTCTTACAGTTAGTTTCGCATTATCTAAAGTACCTCCAATGAGTACGTTTCCATTATCTAAAATATTCATTGAAGCACTAGCTCCAGTATCAATTTGCAAACCACCGATACTTGTATTTCTTTTTATAGAATTATAAGTTAAATTTGTATTGATAAATGAAATTAAACTACCAGATTTAACAGCCATCCCTCCTTCAACACTTAATTTAGCCCCACTATCAGTTGTTGTTCCAATGAGTAGATTTCCTCCATTAGTAATTCTAGCAAACTCTGTTGAACTATCAAAGTTTTTAAATTTAATTGGATTGCCACTTACAGCTGGTTTGAAAGCATCAGCATGACTATCACCAGTTATTAATGCATCACCAACAACGTGGAGCTTTTCACTCGGACTTGTCGTTCCAATTCCAATATTTCCATTAGTAGAATTAATATTTAAATTAGTTGTACTTAAAGCATTCCCACCTCCAATAGATAAATAACCATCTTGTGAATGAATATAATTTAAAGTGTCATCATCTTCTAATAAAATAGATGCTTTGTCATCATTGCTTGTAAATTGAGCAACAAAGTTTTCATTGGCTGAATTTACTGACAAATATCTTGAGGGATTTGTAACACCAACACCAAGTTTACCATTAGATGTCAATCGCATTTTTTCAGAAGCATTTCCAGTTGAAAAAGTTATACTGTCATTACTATTTGCTGTTGCTATTTCTAATAAACCAGAACTATGTCCCCACCTTAAAAATGCTCCAAAATTATCACTTGGTGATGTCCAAACTAAACCACCAGTTGCAGAATCTGGATTAAGAAATCTCAAATAATTAGTTGTGTTACTTTCAATTATTGCAGATGTTCCACTATCAACACTACTAACACCAGAACTTCCAGCTTTTATGTGCATTTTGCTTAATGGACTTGTAGTTCCAACAGCAACACCAGTATCATTTATATATAGCTGATTAGTATTTGTGCTTGTATTTTTGAAATTCCAAGTTCCACAATCACCAGTTAATCTACTTATAGTTCCAAATAAAATACTACCATAACAACCATTTGTTGTATGAGACACTTGAATTACACCAACGTCAGCATTTCCTACTACATCTAAAGCTGAACTTGCACTAGTTGTTCCAATTCCTACGTTTCCAGTTACAAGTAATCCACCAGAAGGTGGTGTTGCACTTGTTGCCCCTATTTGAACACCTCCATTTGGATGAAAACTTGCTGGATTTGTTACAGCTTCTGGAGCTATAAATATTTGACCTTTTCCATAAGCATAAGCTGTATAAATTTCTCCGTAACCATTTACCGCTTGATTTACACTACTTGAAAATCTAATTATACCTTCTACGTCTAATTTTCTACTTGGAATTGACGTTCCAATTCCTACGTTTCCAGATGTATTAATTCTTATAGTTTCAACACCAGCTTTATAAAATATGGTGTGTCTATTAGCAACAGTATTAAAATTAAGTCCCTCCGAGTCAGCATAAATTCTACCATAATTTAAATTAGAGCCAGTAAAAAAATCAATTACATCACTTGGAGAAACATCAATATTTGTGCCACCAGTTGTGTTTCCATTTGCTAAAACTTCTGCAAGAGTATCAGCACTTCCAACTTGACCATCTACATAAGCCTTAATACTTTCACTTGTTGCTAAACTTGTAGCACTTGCAGTTCCAAAACTATCGTCATCTATATAACTACTAATTGCAACACTACCAGAATCAATACTTGTTGCTGTAATATCAAAGCCACCAACTGTTCCTTTTGTTTTGTTTTGGTATTGTGCTGATAAATCATCTTGGTTAATTAGTAAATATGATCCAGCATCAATATCTTCATATAATGGAGTTGAGGAAACGCTGATTGATGTATCACTTGAGCCTTGATTTGATGTTACAGTCAATGCTAAAATTTCATCACTATTAGAATTAATTAAATTGAATGTATCACCAGTTTTAAATACAGCACTTCCAATTTCCTCAATTGGCACTGAGCTTAATGATTTTTGATCTCTTAAAGTTATATATGTTATTTGACCAGTAAATGTTGTTCCAGCTTGAAATTTAATATCACTTGACCCTTCGCAAGTTAGATAAATAGAATAATCACCAGAAGATGTTATTGTTTGAGATTGACCAGTTGTTCCAGCTTTTACTAATAATGTTCCAGCTGTAACATTAACTTGAAAGTTTATTTGATATGTAAGCTCTTGAGTTAATACCGATTGAACTAATTCACTTGTTAAGCCAGTTGCAGCAAACTTAGCTTGTTTTGTAGTTGTGTCTATGGTCCAGCCAGTTCCTAAAGTCCAACCAGTTGCAACATTAAAGTTACCATTGACAGCAACATCTGACCCAGTAGCTGCAACAACTTGACTAATATAAGCTAATGGGCTATTTTGAACTAATGCTTGAGTTGTAGGATTTGTAAGCATTGATGAACTATTTGGAGCATTAGATTGATTGCCACCTAAATTTCCAAGAGAATTATTTTGATTTGTTGTTGTTACTTCATTTCTAATTATTTGATAACCTTCATAATCCCACTCATCTAATAATGTATAAAAAGACCCTCTTCTAAAAAAATATTCTGGGTCAGTTCCATCTCTTGTTTCTCTTAATTTACCAATTGGATTTACATATCTTGGTCTTGTAGCTGCTCCTTGAGTTTGATTTTTATTTTCAACACCAACAGCTAACCTCATTGATGGACTTATAATTATTTTTGTTTGACCATATAAAAATTCATCTATTAATAATTGAGTAAATGTTTTATTCCCAAGCAAATTTCCTCTTCCCCATAATCCACTGGCATCAGTATTTACATAATTTGTGCCATCAAAAACTTGTAAACTACTTCTTGCAAACTCAGTAGCATCACCCCAAAGCATTGTTCCTAAATTATATTGTTCGGAGTTTTGTTTTGCGGCTACACTTGATGTGTTTAAAGTATTAATAGTTTGTCCATAAGTAGCACTTTGACCATTAGTCATCAATTGTAACAAACCTAAAAATGGTGATGTTGTGTCAAAAGATATATCATCAGTTGCACTACCAGCATTGAATCCAGATGGATTTATTGTTGTTGGATTTATTGTTACAACACCAATGTTATCTTCTAAAGAATTTGACCAACTAACAGTTCCAGAATTTAAATTTCCAGAAGGAGTTGGTAAAACTATTCCAACATTTGGATTTCGCATTCTTTGAGGTGAGCCATATCCACTAAAATTAAGATAAAAACAACCAGGGTTTGAACTACCATTTCCATATCCAGTTGCTGTTCCAGTAGCATGTAAATCTAAATAAAAACTCCATGCTCCAGACATTGATATTGAAGAACCGTTTTCATCTTCAAAAGGAATATTTTCTTCAAAACCAACATAAGCAGTTTCACTTAAATTTTTTGACCTTATAACATATCTTGGTGATCTATTTCCTAATGGCTGCCATGTTGAACTATCTTTCCAATAATGTTTTCCACTTGTTGAATTATATTGTAAATAGTAAGTTGTGTTCCCATCACTAGCGTAAAAATTAAATTTAACAGAACACCACCAACCATTAGTATGACCACTTGGAAAATTAGGGCAATTCCACGCCCAGTCCAAAGGTATTGACAACCAGAGAAAATCAGCCGAAGATGGACTGTTAATTGTGCCTTGAAAAACTTCTTGATCTAATGCAGTTGGTCCAAAAGGGAAACCACCATAAAAACTTTTAGATGAAAAAGATAAAAAGTCCGCATTTACTTGTTTTACTATTGGAAGATAATCATATTTAGTTCCAGTTAATTTACTAATTTTTTCGTTTGATATTTCTTGAAAATATCTTGTCCAATATGTGCTGCCTAAATGGTCTTGGCTACTTTGATAAGTTCCAAGATTACTATAAACTCGACTAAAGTTATTTTGTGGATTGTCTATTGTTCCACTTTCACCAGTAATGTATTCTGGTATTTGAACAATCCAAAATTCATGTTTCCAATAAGTAATTCTTGCCCCCCAGTGTCTTAATAATTCTTTTAAAACCTTATAGCAATTTTCTGGATAATATACCTCTTGGTCATCTTTTCGGTGAAACATTGACACTTGACATTTGGTCTTATGCAAAGGATCTGAACTTTGTCCAGTGCTATTCATGTCGCCATTATACCAATTTACAGATGTTGTAAATCCATAATTTATAGTTGATCCTTGAGCTGTTAATGATGCACCAGTTTTAGCTAATATTTCTCTAAACCAATAAATGTAAGTAGCTGGTCCAAAATACATGTTTTCTTCAGCATAATTTCCTTGCACCCTTTCCTCAAAAGGAGGGGTTCCACCAGCAACATTTAAATCAACAAAATCAATATCTTTTAATAACGCTAGACCATCAACAAATTTTAATTCTTGAACATAAGGAAATGATTTATCTTGTCCTTTGCCTAAATCCATTACTAAAAATCCAGACCATAATGGAGCAACTGTGTGATATGTTGATGAACTTGCTCTGTAAATATGAATGTAAACTTGCCTTTCTTGATATGTTGTTCTTAATGTATCAACAAAAGCTGAATCAATATTATCTTCTACTAAGTATGGTATTTTACATGATGAACTAATTATTGGTGAAAACCTATCTTCTTGATCTGTTTCATATTCAATGACTGGACCTCCAGCACCCATTGTAAGCTCTGTATTTCCGCCAGTGTGTCCATCAATCCAGATTTCTAAATAATAATCTAAATTGTTATTACTCTTATATGATGAATAAAACTTTTTACCAAATGCCATAAATTATACTGTTCTTAATCTACCTAACCCACCTCTTTGATTACTAATAAAAATGTCATTTCCACTTATACGCCCAAACACTTCAATTTGTTGTGAGCCACTTCCTCCATTTATCATTCCTTTTAATTTATCAAGCGGAGCAACAACTTCTGGATTACTTGCATTTGTTCCAGCTCCTTCACCTACTAAAGCCATTGTTGGACCAGTAACTAATCCTCCAGATTGTAAACCTAAAATAGATGTTTTTGCAGCTGAAAATGCTTTGCTTAATGTCATTCCCTTTCCTCCAAGTAATATATTAATTGCAGTCATTACAGCTAATTGAATCAATAATTGCTTTATTGCTTTTTTCATATTTTCAATAAAAGAGCTAAAAAAACCTTCTTGACTATTTGCAGCATCCATCATTGCATTGAACATAACATCACCAAATAATTGTGTTGCAGCATTTAATTGTTTTTGTTTTTCACTAACAAATTCTAATTTTTCACCAAATTCTCCAAATTGTTCGGATGCTAATGAAATATCCTCATTAAATTGATCTGATATTGGTGACATAAATTCACCTAAAGGCTGTGTTGGAGTAAAAACTAAATCTTTAAATATTTGTGGTTTGTTAGAACTTACTTTTGTTATTGTTTTATCTACTTTTAAAAGAGCTTCATTTAATTCATTTATTGAATCGGTAGTTTTATCAGTTTCTTCTTGCACCTCATCCTCTGTTCCTAACCACTTATCAAATGCCCCTAAAGTATCTGCAATAGCTACTCCAATTGCTGCAATACCAGTAGCTAATAAAAGCCATGGATTTTTCTTAATAAGATTAAACATTAAAATGCTTAATTTTTTAAACGCCCCTCCTAACCTAACAATTAAAGGAATTAAGAAAGCTATTGATGTAAATGTTTTTCCAATTAAAATAAGAAATGGACCAACAGCCGCAGTTATCGCCCCCCATTTAACAATATTTTTTTTAGTAGCATCAGTCAAACCATCAAATCTTAATGCTAATTCTTTTACATCTTTTGCTAAATCATTTAATGTAGGTAAAATAATCTTTCCAATATCTTCAGATAAATCACCTAATATATTTTTTAATTGTGTTAATGGACCAAGTCCAACTTTTGAAACAGCTTCAGCTTGTCCACCAAATGCTTTATTTAAAGCCTCTGTTGCTGTGTTTAATCTTTCTTGACTACCTACCGCCCCAGTTATTGTTATTCCATACCTACTTAATGCGTTTGTTGAACTACCTACCGATTTAGCAACTAAATCTGCGGCTTGAACAAGATTCATTCCTTTTGCAGTTGCCATGTCTTGAACTAAAGGAATAAGCCTCATGATAGCCTCTTCCTCTAATCCCATTGTTGCCAACATAGCTTGAGCCGCTATTGTTTCTTCATCACCAAATAAAGTTTGTGTTTGTAATTCTTTAGCTTGAGCAATTAATCTTTTTTGTACATCCTCACGCCCTTTTAATGCTGTAAGTAATTTGGTTTCAGCTTTGGCTTGAGTATCAAAAGCCTTAACAGATGCCGCTGCAAATGCAGCTAAAGGCAATGTTAAATTTCTTGTTAAATTTTTACCAGTTCGCTGCATAGATGTACCAAATTTTTTGATACTTCTTTGAGCCTTTTTCATTGCTTTATCAAAGCCTCTTAAATCAGCTCCAAACGCAATAGTTAAAAAACCTACACTTTTATTTGCCATGCTCACTCATTTTTTTAATAAACTCAGCTTTCTCTTTCAACTTTTTATAATCTATTTCTTTTTGTTTCTTGTCCCATTCAAATTCTATCAAATCAGTTGGCTTTAACTTTTTACCTTTTGCTATTTGTATATTCAAAAGCAATGTTGTTTGCCATCTTGTTCTTTCCCACCTTCCTTTTTCTCTTATGTTTTCAAGCTCATAAAAGCCATCTAACTTATTCCAAAAATGTTTAGGTAAGTAGTCATAAAATTCATCAACTCCCATTTCTAAATAACCGAAAGCAATTTTTTCTAAATCACGCCAAGAAAGTTTTTTTTCTACTTCTTGGCTTTCGGCTTTTTTTCATTACTACCTCCCATTTGTTCAGCTAAGATTTCCATAGCCCTTCCAATACTATCAAAATCGCCATCTATTAAATCAGCTAAGTCATCAATGCTTATTTCACATTCTTGCTTTGCAGCCCTATAACCATCTTCAATACCACAAAAAATTAAATTCAATGCGTCATCTAAAGTCATATCAGTTCCAAGTTTATCTAAATCTTGCAATGATGTTTTTGTTTTTGAGCTGTATTTACGCAAAGCATTAAATCCAAATTTAATTGGATATTTTTTCTTATCTATTTCTATAAAAGTATAATTCATTTTTTTGTTTAGTTTAAAAGGATCATAGCAAAGGCACTAAACAAAAATCAGTGCCTAAGCTAATCACCTAGATTTTTTATTGTACTGTTTGTACTAAAGCACCAGTTCCCTCAATCGTAAGACTGTAACTTGCGGAATCTTCGGTACCGCCAGTAAAACTCATTGATGTAATGTAACCACTTCCAGCATAACTTACATCATGTGTTGACGCAGTATCACCAAAGATAAAATCAACTTTTAATCTATTAGCTAAAAGTTTTGTTTGTAATAAGTCATCAGCTCCATTTGTTAAAGCTGCACCAGCGGCATTAGTCCATGCATAAGCACCATCAACATCAAGAGAGAAATCTCTTAATCCTTCTAAAATTTCCTTATTTCCAGCTGATTCTTTGTTTGTAATTTCTCTTGGTGAATGATTTACATTCAATGTACAGTTTTGAGCAAAGGCAACAAGATTAGTTGTTCCAGTGCTATAAACTTTTAATTCAGTTCCATTTAAAATAGCCATTTCTTTTTATTTTTATATTAATTAATTATTTTTTTCGGCAACTTTTTCTTTTGCCTTTTTTTCTTTTTTCTCTTTTAAGTAACCATTATCTTTTAAATAAGCAATAGTTTCTTTATTATTTATTACCATTTCAGTACCAGCCATAATTACTTGACCAGCATACCTCCAATTTTTTTCTAATTTTATTTTCATATTTACTTTTTTAATTTGTTGGATTTATTTGTCTAATCTCAAAATCTAAAGCCTTTCTATAAATACCAGCATCACCGCTAGTGTCATCAAATATATCATTGTAACTTTGAAATTGACTTGATTGAATTGTTTCATCATTATAAACTCCTTCATTAATTCTATCCATTGCAACTCTAATTTTTTGAGCTAAATCAGATGCTTCATCATATGTTTCACTATAACATGAAATCATAACATCATTAGTGTCTAATGTACTTGGTCCTTCTTTTGTGTCATTTGGACTTACTCCAGTAACATCATAAATGATAAAAGGAAAAGTAGTTGTTTGAGGTGCTACATTAGGAAATATCCTAGTGCCAACCAAAGCACTGACATCAGTGTCATTTACTAAAATATAATATATTGATTTACCTATTTGCATTACACTCCAAATTTACCATATTTTTGTAACTTTTTTTCATGGCTTTTTATAGCCTTTGCCATTATAAATTCAGCATCACCCATAGCATTTTGTGTTACTTTTAAATAATTACTTTTCCATGATGGCTCAATAAATGGCTGGTCTTTTCCAAAACCTCTCCCACCAAATTTTACTTGACCTCCATACTCAACCCATGCTCCATAATATCCACTTTTTTCATTTCTGTATGCCCCTTTAACTCTTGGACCAACAAAACCTCCTAAAAATTTTCTACTCCTTCTTGTTGTAAAATATCCAATACTCCTTTTTAGTGTTTCAGTTCTTTTTTTATTTGTCTGATTACTTTGACCTTTTAAACTGTTTAAATTTGATTTTGCAGCATCAATAAAAGGCTTTGAATTTTTTCTCCAAAATTTTTGCCATACAGTATTTTTTTTGATTTGTTTAGGTAGTTGCATAAACATATCATTTAATTCTTTTGTGCCTAAAACTGTTATATTTGATATAGCCATTAATCTTTATTTTCACAAATTATTTCTAAAAAAGCTGTTCTACCATCTATTTGATTAATTACTTTTGGAAAATAATATTTACCATCATAAGTTAATCTAGATTGTAAAGTTAAACTACTCATGTCTAAATTTCTAATATATATGTGCAACTTAGTCATTCCAGTTATTTTTTCTGATTGATCAACACCTTCTGATCCTCCCTTCCATTCTATTGCAGCCCAAACTGTACGAAAAGCACTATATGACCTTGTCAATTCACCATAATCATTCCTTGATGTACTAACATTATAAATTTCAACTCTTCTATCTAGTTCACCTATTGTCATCCTATTATTTGAACTTTATATGTATCAAGCAACCATTTACTATTTTGTGGCAGCTCAGTTGCAGTTTTACCCGTTATCACAGATTGTCTGTTAGCATAGAAATTTCCGATTGTTAAAAGGATAGCTTGTTTTATTATTTCTGGAACATCACTTGCAGCTCCATATCCAACTGTATATCTAACTAAAACAGCATCATTTCTTTTTGTAATATCTGGGAAACTTTGACCATCAACTAATTGTATTTGTGATGGCTCATAATTTAATTGAGCATCATAAATATCATTATTCAATAAAACATTAATTGAAGGTGTTCCTAATGATGTTATTGTAAATTGTGAACTAGGCTGACCAGTTTTTGTTATTGTTACAGTATCACCAATGTTATAACCGCTACCAGCTTGATTTATTCTTGCAGTTTGAACAGCCCCTCCGCTTGTTGTTATGTCAACTGTTAACCCACTTCCATTAACACTTAATGTTGCAATATTAGTTCCATCAGTATAACCAGAACCACTAGATGGACTTGAAATTGTTGCAGGTATTTTTGTTGCACTACTTGGATAATATTTAACATGAGCAACTGAACTAACTTTGCTTTTGAATAAAGTTTGTAATTCAGCAAAACTACTAGCATATTGTTCAATAACAGTATCAATAAAAAATCTATTAGTGTACTCTTCACTTAATTGTGTTGCAGCTTTTATAATAGATTCAATGTAAGTATCATCTGCGGTAGTATCAACTTTTAAATGTGATTTTGCCTCAGTTAAACTTACTGGATAAGTTGTTGCAGCTGTTATTACTTGATATGTTTTCATATTATTTAGTTATAAAAAAAGGGATGATGGTAAGTCCACCACCCCTTTTCTGAATTAAGTATTAAAACTATGCTTCCAAGTTTTTGTGGAATGTAGCTGATTGTACAGCACCAGCATCAACTAATGATGTTAGTACATAACGAGGCTCACCAGTTCCAGCTCCAGAGTAAATGTCATAAATCACATCTAAACCACCAAACTGTGCCATGTGTACTTTAGAGAAATCTCCAAATAAAGCCGCAGTTTTTGAAGCTGTACCGCCAGAGTTTAAGTTAGATGTTATAAATGAGAAATATCCATTTAATCTTTTATCAGCATTGTCATATAATGCAGAAACCCCAGCAACTTGAGCTAAAGATTTTACATCAGCATAAGCAGCTGGATTTAGAATGTAAGCCATTCTTGACCCTTCTAAATTTACATCAGCAGCTAATGTGTCAGTTTCCATTTTCTCAACGTTAGCAACAGAAATTACAGATGTTGCAGAAGATGTTGCATCATCAAATAAAGATGTTGGTGCATTAGTAACGTCACTGTTAGCTAAGAAAGCTGATTCCATTGTTGCAGCAACAGATTGTGCCATGTTTCTTCTTAATGCCGATTCAATAGATGCGTTTTGAGTTACAGCTTCAGCCGATACATTAACAATAGAAATAATTTTCTTTGGACTTAAAGTTAAAGATGTTGCAGTTCCATTTGCAGCTGGTGCAGAACCCCCACTTTCAGCAACGAATCCAGAATTGATTGATGAAAATACTGGGAATTTCATGTTGTTAACTCCAGAATAAAAATTAGCTCCAGCTGACGCCATTACTAAGTTTGCTTCTAATTGGTCAGTCCACGCCATTACTTGAGTTGAATTTGCTGGTGCAGTTTCAACCGCAGCTCTTGTTAATATGCTTGAAGGAATACCAATTCCTTTGTAAGATTGTCCAGTATATCTAGATTCATTTCTAGCTTCTTGGTCCATTTCTTTTACAAGTCCTTCAATTCTACCATTTGCAGCTTGTGCTAAAGCATCTTGAAAAGAGTAATCTCTTACTTCTTTTTCTACTTTTGTACTTGTAACTCCAGAAACAACCGCAGCATTACGCTTGATAGTTTCCATTTTTTCAGCTCTTTCAATCTTTGCATCAAGATTATCAACTTCTGTTAATAATCCATCAACTTGACTGTTCTCGTCAGAGGTTAAATCTCTTTCCTCAGTTGTAGCAACATCTTTAATGTTTTCCAACTGAGAAATAATGTCTGATCTTTCCTCCTTTAAAATAATTGATGTTTTCATTTTATAATTTTTTAAATTTATTTTCTCTTTTTTAATTCAATATTTAATGAGATAAGAGAATTTCTCACTAAATTGTTTTCTTTTTCTTCAATAATTTCTTCTTTAGTTTCCTCAACTAAACTTTCTTGATATTCTTTTAATCCTCTTTTAGCAACAACTAAATCACTTTCAGCCATGTTGTAAGCGGGGTATGTGACGGGGCTAACATCATAAAGCCTATCAATCTTTTTTATTGTTCTAATGTTGTTGCCTTCGTCATCAGTTGACCAGTCATCTTCAGCAACTGTAAATGCAAATGAGCTTTGTGTAATATCACCACGCTTCATTGAGATAGCTAAATCTTTTCCATAAGATGTTTCTGGCATTTCAAATTCATATTTTAAACCTCTTTCATCAGCTGTTAAATTTAAAGTTCCAGATGTATTTCTTGCAAGAATTAAATTAGGATCATGATTTATTAAAGCTCTAACATCAGAATTGTTTATTAGTTCCTCAGTAAATGCCCCTCTTTCTATAAACTCATAAAAGCCACCAAGATTATTTGACCTTGAATCATAAACACTAGCATGTCCAACAACTAAATCTCTACCATCCTCAGTTGAATCAACTCTTGTTTCTATATTAAATATTCTTTTTTCCATTTGATTATAATTTTTTAAATTTCTTTCATCTTTTTCTTCCTCTGCAATTATTTCATTTCTTTTTCTTTCTGACCATTTTACAGCCGCATCACCACCCCACAATGCCCAAGCTATTCTACCAGCACTTGGAAAACCATTCTCATCTGGGCTAAAACCTTCACCTTGTTTATCAACTTCATGCCTTTGTAAGTAACTATACATTCTTGTTACTCTATCAGCTGATAATGAGTTACTGATTATCATATTGGCTGTTTTTAATCCAACCTCAGTTCCACCTCTTCCAAACTCTTCACGCCATTCTTTTCCTTTCTTAGCCTCATCTATCATGCCTTGCGTTGGAGTAAAGTCAATATCACTTATTGCTCTGTAATCACTATTTGCGTCATCAGATTCTTTTTTAGAATCATAAATGCAAGAGCCATTTTCACCCCATTTCCATTTGCCATTGTCACATTCAATGCTAGGCATCTTCACCAACTTTGTCTATTGTTGTCATATTCATTTGCATGAAATGTTTATCACCTCCTTCAATAGAGTTCATATTTTCTTTTTGTCTAACTTCATTTATTGACATATAACCATTTGTAATTGCAGTTTTATATGCCTCAGTTCTTGATTTTACATCACCTCTCAACAATCCATTTACATTAAACTCAACAAATGTTTTGCCTAATTCATTTGTTCTAAATAATTTTAGATTCATCTCTTGCTCTATTCTTGTAATGTAAGGCATCAAAGTATATGTTACAAATTCTTGAGATTGCATTTCAATATTATTAAAACTTGATTTGCTTAAATCTTTCAGCATGTGCGGAGGGCAATTGAAGATACGAGCAACTTCCTCAATACTGAACTGCCTTGAACTTAAAAACTGAGCTTGTTCTGGACTGATTGAGATAGGCTTAAATGTTAATCCTTCCTCTAATACAATAGTTGAATTACTATTTTTTAGTTTACCATAATTACTGTTAAAGCTGGTTTTTAATCTTTGTAAAGCTGTATCACTTAATGCTCTGTCAGTTTGTAAAATAGAACTTGGCTTTGCTCCATTAGAAAAGAATGTTGAGCCAAACTCTTCTAAACTAACACCCCAGTTTAAAGCCTTTGCACATTGATCAATTGGGCTTAATCCAGTAACACCATCATCTGTTATTGTTTTAAAATGTAGCATGTCGCTAGAATCTAAAACAGCTCCACCATCAACTTGATAAAAAAGCTCATTATTATTTACAACAACTGTAACATTACTTGGGTCTAAACATATTAATTGAACTGGAGTTCCAGAATTGTTTCTTACTATTTGAACATAACTATTTCCCTCAGTACAAATACTGAGCATAATAAACTCAAAGAAAGTTATTTTATTTTGATAATAGTTAGGCTTAAATTTTACAAGTTTATAAATTGGACTTTTAGTATCTTCTAATTTATCTCCATTTGCTTGTTTAGTATAAACAGAAATAGGTAGTGATGAAACTGATTCTGCAAGTAATCTAATTGCACACCAAACCGCTGTAAGTGTTAAGGCTTTGTCAGTATCAAAAACATTTGCATCTGGAAAAATTGAGTTAAAAGATAAATCTCTTTTTTGAGTTTTAGGGGGAATGAATACGTTTGTAATTCTTTCTAGTAAAGTCAATGTGAAATTATTATTTTCACAATAATACAATACAATTCTTTTTTAAAAAAACAAACTAAAGATTATTTTTTAACATTTTACAAAACCAAAATATCTCTTTCATCATAAACGCTATCACTACTCTCAGTTGTTAGATGACAACCTAAAGCCATGACTAAAGCAATTATTGGATCAACTTTTTCTTTTGATTTGTTTTTTGCTATCTTAATATTTCCAGCTGGGTCCTCTTGCAAAGCAACATTACTCATGCACCAGTTAATGCATGGATTGTTATTGTGAATAATATTTTTTGCTAATATCTCAGCCTCTAAAGTTTTAGTTGGCATTGACATAGATACAAATCCTTGACCAAAAGGGTCCATGTTAGCTCCATCATTTTGTAAATCTATCACCAACTGACTTGCATTCCATCTGTCGTAACATATACTTTGAATCCTATATTTTTTTGATAGCTCATTTATCTTTGCTCTTATAAAATTATAATCAGCAACATCACCACTTGTTCCATAAACATGTCCATCTCTTAACCATGCAACATAATCAACCCCATCTCTTTCACTTCTTTTCTTTGCATTTTCTTCTGGGATAAATATGTAAGGAATAAAAACAAACTTACCATCAAAATTAAATAATAAAACAAATGCAGTTAAATCTCTTGTAGATGCTAAGTCAAGACCACCCCAACATTCTTTTCCCTCTAAAATACTAAAATCAAAATCTTGATAACAAGCATTCCACTCACCAGATGTAAGCCATGCACTATGTGAATCAGTCCATTGATTTAACATTAAACGCCTAAATGTATTTTGATATGAAGGAACATCAATTGCTCTTTGGCTTTCCCTTTGCATATATTCTTTCTTTAAACTAATACCATAATTTGGATTTGCTTTTTTCCATGTTGATTCCAAAGTTATATCGTCATCATTATCTGATTCATATATAACAGCATAAAAAGAACTATCAGAAATTGTATTATCTAACACCTTCTTTGCATAACTATAAATCTCATAACATATAGATTGCTTATCATAACCAGCTGTTGTAATTGCAATTGTCAATGGCTGCCTTCTTGATCCAGTTGATGTTGTTAATGTATCCCACAAATCTCTATTTGGCTGAGTATGTAATTCATCAAATATAATACAGTTAGCATTAAAGCCATGTTTTGTTTTAGAATCTGAACTTATGGCTTGATAAAAATTGCCCTTTGATTCATTTACTATTGAGTTTCTATATGCTTTGCCTCTTAGTGATAATTCTGAATTCTGCAAAATCATTCCTTTAGCAATTTCAAAAACAATACCAGCTTGACTTCTATCACCAGCTGCACTATAAACTTCACTTCCTCTTTCCTCGTCAGCGTAAAGCATATAAAGACCAATGGCTGCACATAGAGTTGACTTTCCATTCTTTCTTGGAACTTCAATGAATACTGTTCTATATTTTCTAAGATTTGTTTCTTTATTTTTCCATCCAAATATATCTCCAACAATTTTACTTTGCCATTTCTCTAATTTTAAAGGCATACCAGTAAGCTCACCCTTTGTATGTGTTACAAAAGTTTCAATAAAACCAATGGCTTTTTCTGCGGCTTTTTTATCAAAGTAATATTTACTCAAAGTAATTATTTATTTGTGTATTATTATTAGTAACTGGAGCTGATATGTTTGCCCTAGCACTAGGAGTAATTCCAAAATTTGATGCAAGTTTTAATGCATTATTTAAAGCATCATTTTTCATTTTAACAAATGGCTTTGCTTGAGTTCTAATAATATCACCATTAGTATTTTTAAAAACATCAACCCTCCCATTTTTTCTTAGTTCCATTTCGCATTCAATATAAAGAGCCATCTCATTGCAATAACTTTCTATCAATCTCAAATCAATATTGTGCAACATTTTTAAGTTAAATAATTGAGATGTTATTTTATACCATTCTTGTACACCTATTTCTGATAGTAATTCTGGAGGCTCTGGTAGTTGCAAAACAAGATCAGCTGTCATTTCATTTTCAACTAATCTATCAGCTCTTGCAGTTCCTTGCATTTCTTTTAAAACAGTTGGAGTTTTCTTTCTACCTCTAGCCATTATTTTTTAGTTAGTGTTGGCTCTGTTCTAATCAAATAAGGCACACCAAATTCCTTTTCTACTTCAATCATGTATTCACCGCATTCACATTGTGCCTCTCTTGTTCTAACTTTTCCATCACAAATTTCAAGCGTTGCTTTTTCTAAATTTTTTTTTGCGTTACAATTTTTACAATAATATTTAAACATAGTTTTTTGGTTTTAGTTTGAACTTAAACTGATATGATATTGATATTGATACCTAAACATTTAATTTTGACA
>Ga0098049_1000135_pt1 | contig 27588 bp, 48 predicted proteins | sample 13BtaG_FD_92582 | JGI IMG/M metagenome (GOLD analysis project Ga0098049, IMG submission 92582) | Marine viral communities from the Subarctic Pacific Ocean - 13B_ETSP_OMZ_AT15268_CsCl metaG | ecosystem: Environmental > Aquatic > Marine > Oceanic | place: Subarctic Pacific Ocean | collected...
TAGTCTATTCTTGGAACATTTATACTTACATTTTCTATCGTTTGAAGCGCGTTAGTGCGCGTCGCTGTTGAAGCTCTTGAAAATTCCAAGTCTGCACCTACGTCTTCTTTAATAGACATTAAATTTGACTGCACATAATTGCCAGTGTCTTGTGATGTAGCTAAAATACCTACATAAGCTGTAGTAGCTGTAGCTACAAAAGAAGCATCAACCGATATGATATCTGTTGCGTTTTGTTGTTCAAAATAAATTGGATAAAGAACAGGGCTACTACTAACTCTAACATATATATTTCCGTTAGTATTGTTTTTAGTTGCGTTTGCTTTTACTCTATATTTTTTACCTACAACAGTTGTAAAGGCTGTAGATGAAACGCCAATAGTTTCAACACCAACATCTGTTCTTGTGGATCTAATATTATTGTCTACTATTGATAAAGTAGATTCATCTCTCGCTTCTGTCCAACCACTTATATTATCTGTAGTTTCATTTACTAACTCACTGCCGAAAGGAACACTTGGCTTAACACTTAATAACTTACCATTCTCATACGCTGTGGGCGTAGTTATTATACTTGCTTTTTCTAATAAATTACTCATATCCTAGCAGTTTTCTAATGATTCTAAAATTGGTTTTGTGCCACTTTCATTTTCGTAATACGTTGCTCTAGCTTGTAACGAGCTTAATAAACTAGGCACATCACTAACCAAATCAGCATACACTATACCCCATCCTTTAGTATTATCTAAAGCACCTCTACCCCACCAAGTTGTTTCGTATATTTTACCGTAGCTCATTATTTTTTATTTTTTTTACTCTTTGTTTTATGAGAAGTTAAATACTTTAGTATCTTTTTTATATTCTCTTTTTTTATTTTATACTCCATATTTAAAAAACCCAACCTACGAAATTAGCAGTCTTATCTGGGTGCATATCTTCATTATTGTTTTCGTTATATTCTGGAAACTTAGACTGATTAAATGATAAATAATCTATAAATCGTCTAGTGTAAAACTCTGCGTACCCTCTATGCTTTTGTGCTAGAAAATCCACCTCGTCTTTAACTGGTACTTCGCTGTTTTCGCTAGTATGCTTAAACAAGCCACCATTTTTTAACGTGTAAGGTGCAAAATATAAATACTCCACCATAGCGAAATGAATGAGCATTGGAGCTATATAGTCGTTTTTTAACTCTAAATAGTCTCCACTTAATGATCCAGCAATTATATCGTCACTTATTTTATTATAGAGCTTTGTGCCTAGATAGTTTTCTAGATTCATCCTTTGCCCTAGCTTACAAAACTGTATAATCTTGTCTGGATCTACGTTGCCATCAATTATGCTATTACGCTTTATATCGTCTATATCTACAAATAGTGCTGTTGCCATATTATTTTCTCCAATAGTTATTTTTAGCTGAGGCTATCTGTGCTACCTCTGGCTCGTTTACTGGCATTTTAGCCTCACTACGTAAACTAGGATCCAATTCGGCAATTTTCTTTCTTGCCTCGCTTACAGATATTCTCTCGTTGTTCTTTCTTAAATAAGTCTGTCTCATCCAATAATGGGAGCAGTTAACACCGCCCTTATATAGCCAGATGTTGTAAGTGCTTGATCCAGAGGGACTTAGCTCTGAATTAGCACTACTCTCCTTATCTAAATCTTCCTTTCTATATACTTTCTTAGCAGACATCATCTTTTGACAAAAGTCTCTACTCTTACCTTTAGTGCTTCTACCAGCAGTATATACATATCTTACTTTTAATATACTTGTATCTTGCTCACTAACTTTATTAGGACTACTAGAAACGACACTAGCAAACTTGAGTGTTTTATGTATTAAGTCATCGTACTCATTAGCTGGTCTCTCGTCTATTAACTCATAGTCAGATAGGTCTTCGTCTTCTATATCCATTAAAGAGTCATACAGCTCTTTTTTTAGCTTTTCTACCTCTTCTAGCGGTACACAGTTAGGGACTTCTTTTCCATCCTTTATTTTAGTACCTATTTGCTCGTAACCATCCCAGCAAGGCTTTTTTAGATTATGACTTTCACAAGGCATATAATATGTAGTGCCATCTAACTCGTGTTCGTGGTAACCACTACAACCCATCTCTTTAGCTACTGCCTCAGCCTCTTCTATTGTTTCGTATGCTGTTCTTCCATCTATTTGTTTTGACAGTTTCTGCCCAGTCTCTTCTTCTACTTGCTCTTTTGTCATAGCATTTTCTAAGTCTACAAACTCTAGAGGCTGCAACGTTTTAAAATACAAGTCTAATGTAATACCGTTGAAAGCTATAACATCGTTAAAAGCATTTATTAGTAGCTCTTGGAACGGTCTTATTACAGTATTGTCCATTAATATAGACGCAGTCTTTAACTCTTCTGCATTATTACCTAAACCAGTTTGATCTTTAATACCTAATAGCATAGGACTTATAATTCTATGGCTTACCATTACTTTAGACTGTGACTCCTCGCTCAAAAACTGATACTGCTGATGAGCGTCCGATAGCTGTACTGTTTCTATCTCTGCTCCAGATTCTTTATTATCGTTAAAACTTAGTATAAAACGACCAGCATTACTAGATCCAGAGTATTTACGTTTAATATTGTTTTCTATATCTCTTCTCTGCTCTTCATCTGGCACACCGTTGTTAAAATTGATTAACATACTAGGAGCTAGTCCGTTTTTGATGTTGTTTAAATGATAGTTAGCTATATCCTCTTCAAGCTCTGCGTATTGCAAACCACCTTGATAGTCTACTGGAGAGTAATAATAATATCCAGCTCTATAAGGCTTTACGCAATATATCTCTATCTCATCGCTAGAAGTGCCAAATGCAGAAAATCTTTCTGGCTCTTCTGATGGTTTAACCTCATTCCAATCTGGCATATAATAGTAAGAGTCAATATCCCCATCTTCGTTTGCTTTACCAGCTCTTAGAGTCTCAATTGGGAAATGAGCTATCTCTATTATTTGTGTATGGTTACTATTGTAAATAACTTGCATAGCACATTGACCCATTAACTTTAAGTCATAACATAGTTTACGTACACAAGCGTCTTTTAATAACGACCTCATTTGTGCGTATTCGTTTGGCTTCTTATTGCTGTCTGTTGCGTCTATCCCTCTACCAAATATCATTTGGCTTATCCCATTTATAGCTGCATTATTTGTAGGACTTCCGTTGTATCTATCTATCAAAAACTGGTAGTAGTCGTTATCCTCTCCGTAAGCTACCCATTCCTTGTTTTTAAACTCTTTTATTTGTGGAGTAGTGTAACTGCTTAAATTTACTATTCTTAAATCTGTCATAATAAAATGTAATCGTTGTTGTAACTATCGTCTGTTACGTATTGGTCTTTATTTATCGAGTAGTAATCATTGTTCGATTGATTTATCGTTTGGCTAGTGCAGAATACTTTGTCTTTATATATGACTGTATCTGTGTTATGTAAACATACATCCATAACGTAAAAAGTATCTTTTTTTAACGTTCCAAATACCGCATCAAAACTCATATAGTTATGGTCTGTCGATGCAGTTGGATTTATTGTCACTACGCCTTTTGTGGTCTCATTCGTCAATTTAACGGTTATTTGTCCGTCTACATACTGTCTCGGTATGACCTTTAAAGTTTTAGTTCCGCTTGTTCCTATAATCTTCATACTAATATAACGTAAGAATTAATTTTTTAGTAAAAAAAAAGAGGCGTAAACGCCTCCTCTTCTTATAAACCAATTATAATTACGGATTAATCTGTGTAGTAGACGTGTCAGCAGTTACTACGCTCTCAGTTACAAAAAACGCTGGAAATTGTTCTTGTGCGTTCATTGTTAAAGTGAATCCACTTAAATCTCCCATAGCAGCTCCAGTAACGATTGTTCCACCAGAACAGTCTGCACCGTGATATGCTCCTACAAGCAAATAATTATCATTATAGTCTTGGACTATTACGTGTGGTCTTCCTATTACTAAAATTCTTAGTTCTTCTAAAGTATCTTTATCTAGTTTTGTTAAAGTAAGATTTAACGTCTGATCAAAAAATGCAGTACCGTTTTCTCTACTTGCGGTAATTGTCTGATCTAAACTAGAATTGCCTTTTACCTCAAACTTGAAAAAGTTTGGAGATCCACCAAACCCAGTCACTTCGTAGGCAGTTTCAGTAATCCCAGTTAAAGCTCCTAGTGTGCCATAGTCTGCGAAATAAACCGCTTTAATGCCACCTACCGAATCTTTACAAGGTACTGTTCTACCAGTAGTTAATGTACAACTCATATTATTATTTTATTAAAAAAGGGTAGGTAAGACTATTCCAACCTACCCCTTATATGTTAAACCTCTATTATTATGCTAGTGTCTGTAGCACTAAGTCACTACCGATACCATACTGTACACCAGAAGTAAAACGCATTACGATTCTTACGTTCTGATCTCCTAAGATGTCAGAAGTGTCGATTACTTTTACCTCATTGTGATCTGATAATAAACCAGTACCAAAGAATAGGTTAGATGCCTCTCCAGCTACAATGTGATCTGATGGCATACCAGGAGCGTGTTGAATTTTAATACCCTCAAACGCTAAAGCATTACCTTGATTATACCATTGTGTACCTTTATTATCTGTACCAGCAGCACCTAATCCAGAAGCACCAAAGCCACCTAAAGCACGTACATACGCTTGTAAAGCAGCAGTAGGTACATAAATAGTTAAGTCTTCTTTTCCGTAAACTCCGCTAGGAATAGCGTCTACTACGTTTCCTAGTAGTGTAATGATGTTTCCAGATCCGTAAGCAGTTTCGCTACCATTAGCAGCGTCATTTACAGTTCCATCAGCAGCCATAAGTACTGTGAATCCGTCAAACTCTCCAGCGTTTCCGTTTACTCCACCCCAAATAGTTTGCTCAGTCTTTTCAGCAACTTTAGCAGCAACGTGTCCGATTAAGAAATCAGAAAAGGCTGGAGGCATATTATCGTATGCCGAATAACCCATTTCCACAGCTTCCCAATCACTTCTGAAATCTTTCTTACATAACTGTAGGTTTACTTGAAACTCTTCTGGTTGTAAAATTCTTTCAGTCAATGTAAGTACGTCTGCACTTAAATCAAAGTCACAAGTAGCGTTTGCGATTAATGCACCGCTATCTACTTTCTTCATTACCTCTTTGTACTTTACGTTAGGCTTGATAGTGATTGCACCATCGCTTAACGTTTTTCCGCTCAATAACGCAGCCGATATATATTTACCAGCAAATTCTCCAGCATAAGTTGTTGTTAGGCTGTTTAGAGAATTATCAACGTCAGTTAAATTTACTTTTCTTCTCATTTTACTTTAAAATGTTTAATACTCTATCAAGAGTAGTTGTTTGTTTATTTTGTGAGAATCTAATCTCTTGTTTTTTCTTTGTGTTTCTTTCTGGACTGTGTCTAAACTTTCTGCTCATTGCAGTCTTTTCTTCTTCTTCTTTTTTCTCTTCTTTCTTCTCAGCGTCTTCGAATTTTTTCTTTAGTTTTTTCAACTCTTCTTTTACTTCTTCGATTGCTGGTGCAACTACCTCAACTACTGCCTCTACAATAGCCTCTACTTCTGGCGCAATTTCTTCTGGCACTTCAGTCTCGATAACTTCGTCTTCTGCTTCTACTGCAACCTCTCCGATAGATGCGATAATACCCTCTTCCTCTACAATTAGAGAACGACCATCCTCCAACTTGTACTCTCCGATTGGTAACGCTACCTTTTCATCGTCAGTTTTAATAAAAACAGATGCTCCAGCCTCAAAACTTTCAGCCTCCAAAACTGTACCGTTGTCTAACTTCATCTCAGCTAGATTAATCGTAGCGTTTAGTAACGCTTTGATTTTTGATAACATTTCTGTTGTTTTCATATTGATTATTTATTTATAAATTAATTAACTAAAATCTGCTAAGCCAAACCTTTCGTTAGCTTGTCTTAATAACTCTTTATAAGATGATCTAAATTCATCATCTACACTTTCAGCAGAGCCTAATATATTTTTAATTTCATCATAGTCTCTGATTAACTCAGATGGATTAATACCTAAATCATTAGCCTTTTCTTCTAAAGTTTCTATTTTAGATCTCATATCAGTATAAGCATCTTGGAAACTATATGCTGCTCCATTGACTACATAATTATCTACAGCTATAGAAAGCTCGGTGTTAAAATCCATAATCTTATCTATCCATTCTTTCATAAACTCTACACCATAAGCAGCCTCGCTATATGATTGTTCAAACCAGTCGTACTGATCGTCTATTTCACTTACTATAGACAACTTAACTTGTTTCTTAGGCATCCCCTTAGCTATCTTGCTAAATACTGTTTTTTTTGTATTCATTTTTAATTGTTTAATTCGTTTGCTAATTCGTATAAATCGTATAGTTCGTTTTGCAGACTTACTACAGCAGCAGCATTGTCCTCAGCCTCTATAAATTTTTCTCGTCCATCTCTATATGCATCGCTTTGATCTGCGTCTATACCTAAGTCACTAGCCATCCCCTCAAAAGACCCTAACGCTTGTTCTAGCTTATCTCTGTTGTCTATGTAACTTTGTAATTTGTCCTCTAGAGAATCGAAGTTAGATATAAAAGCATTTGACACGTCTCTAGCTTGAGACACTATACTTTTTAACTCAGATTCATTATTCTTCAGCTCGGTCAATCCAGAATCTAAATCCGTAGCGTTTAATCCATCTATTGCAGACTGGATATCATCAGAGGCTGAAAGCTCTGACTTAAACTGCTTACCGAACAATCTACTAAATACTGTGTTTCTAGTTGTCATATTATAGTTGCTTCATTGATTTAGCAACCTCTAAAACTTCATTATTAAGGTCTAAATTACTCTGATAACTACCTACTGTTGCTGTAGCATTAGTATATTCATCAAATTGGAAAGGATTAATACCTAAATCTTCAGCACTTTTGCCAAATTCATCTAAAGAATATTCTAAATCTGAAACACTATTTGAATAAATATCTGCCATATTGATTAATCCACTAACTTCATTTTGTAAATCTATATATCTACTAACCCAATCAGCTAACATATCATCAAACACTTTAAAGTCTGACTCAGCTCCATTAGTTCTAATTTCTAAATCTTGAACACCAGCTAAATCTACTTTTTTCTGTTTACTTAGCTTCTTTTTGCTATTCTTAGATAGCTGTTTAAAAATTCTTTCTTGTGTAGTCATAACTAGATTTATAATAATATAACGTTTCTTTTAATTTATTGGGTTTTTTAACTAGCCTTTTTCTGTATTATAAACCATTCCGTACCGTTACACCAGATCTGTATACCCTCATACGATTTATTAATTCTGTAAGCACTAGATGCTCCATCTAAATTTTGTCCAGACTTAGGTGTAACGTCTGCGTGTTTAGCTGCACTAAATGTACTGTCTGATATAATTCTTTTTACTCTATTGAGATTTTTAGTAGCAGTTGCATCTGGTAAAGTTAATTCTACTGTTCCGTTTCCACCGCTCCAACTTAAAACTATAAGCTCAGCTTCGTCATACGCTGAATCGTTTAAATCAATAGTACCGCCAGATACACTTACTGTAATTGCAGTAGGCTCTAAGTGATTTACTACATAATGCTGCACGTCTACTAAACTTGTCTTTTTTGTTTCTGACGTTTGCACTATTGCAATCTCTTCTGCACCAGTTATATTTGCTGATGTTACATCTGTTAAGTCTGATATTCTTTTATCTGCCATTATAAAGTTATTTTGCTATTATTCTCTTGTAATAAATAAGATCTATTTTCTTGTAGTAGTGAATTATAAGCTCTTCCAGTACTTCCTATTCCTTGCGCCCACAAGCTACCGTCACAGCATTCTACGCTATATGTGTTTGTGTCTTTGCATAAGCATCCTCGCTTACTGTTTTTTGGACTAGTATAACTAGGTGTTTTATAATCTCTATTCATTATCTAGTTTTTTAAGTTTATTTATTGCCCATTCAACGCCAGACGTTCCACCCCAAGCATCCCACATCAAGCCTCCGCATCCCTCTGAGTAAGGCACGTCTTTATGTTGTTGGTGTCTTTTAAATGATGCCATCCTAGAAATCGTGTCTCTACTTAAAGGCTCTCTGTTTGCGATTTGGTTGGCTCTTTTTTTTCCAGTTGCCTCGCCGCAAGATCCCCAGCCATTTTTTTCTACCCATTTTAAAGCTCTCTTAGCATTGTTAGTAGCACTTTGTGGGTAGTCGTTGTAAGATTCTAAACGCATCTCTTGCTCTAAAATCATTTCTTTAATTTTTAGCAACTCTAATCCAGCCTCTACCTCTTTCTTTAGCTCTTCTCTCTTTGACTTTTCAACAAAATAACCCTCTATACTAAAGCCTTTTACCTTTCCGCTTTTTACATACTCATCCCAAACCTCATCATTATTAACTTTCATTGTACCTACCCAAGTGCCTATAGGTAAATCCATATCGTAAACTTGGCTTTTGTCTTTTACCTCGTCTTCTACAATCCAGCTTTCAACTAAACTAAGACCAGACAGCTCAAACCTATGCTCAAACGTAGAATTATTTTGATTTCCGTAAATTAAAAACATTTCAGACGCTTTACGTACAGTTTCTTTAGAGAAATGTATGTAATATTCGTCATCGCCATCCTTTCGGTATATCATTTTATTAGGCACTAATAAAGCACCAGTCAATAACTTCTTGTCAGCGTCTACCTCTGCTAGTTTATACTCTTTTTGTTTATTAAGAGCGACAAAATTCTCTTCTATTGCTGGATATTCTACTATACTTATAGCGTCAATCCCAGCAAATAAGCTATCATCCTCTTCTTCTATTACTAGTTCTATAATTCTCATACTATTATAACGTATTAATTTTAAATTTTGGTTTTATCCTCCAAGTGTTGCTCCTTGTACAATATTATTTTCTAAACTTTGTGCTGACGTTACGTCATTTGTTACTACATAGGCTTGTATTGGTTGTTGGTCTTGCTCCCCTATTGCCTCCGCTAATTGATTTGTAGGACTTGCACCCACTATATTAAAACTAGGCTGTATCGCACCAACTCCACCAACAGCAGACGCACCGCCTCCAGAAGATCCAGGCACTTTAGTAGACAATATTTTTTTAACGTTAGCAAACCCTACCGCTCCAGTTGCAATCGCTTGAGCAATAGCATAGCCTGGAATCGAGTAGCCAGAAAACGCTCTTAACTGCCCAGTAATAGCTGCATATGTGTTAATCAATGACGAGGCTGCCGCCATCGCTTTACCAGCCGCAGTTTCTTCTCCTATTACTCCAGCCACTTCAGACAACGCACTAGCATAACCCATAGCTGATGTTTGCTTAGCTTGAAATTCTAAATCCGCTATTCTTTCTCTTTCATCAGCAGCCTCTTGCTCATCTTTTGTTTTTTTGTCTAGAGCTGCTTGTCTTGCGTCTTCGTCTTCTTTATCAAACTTATCTTGTAGTTCTTGTAGTTTAGTTCGTCTTGCATTCTCTAACTCTACTGTATTCTCCTCATATAAAACAGCTAAATCTATTAACTCTTTATACTGTTGTTCGATAGCTCTCTTTTCTTCTGCTCGTCTTTCTGCTTGTGTGTCTATCTCGCCTTTTCTAATTTTTTCTAAATCATTTGCTTTTTGTTGCTCTAATTTTAAAGTATCATCTGCTCTTTTCTTTCTTGATTCGACTACCTCTTTGTCTAATTTAAGTAACGATAAGTCTAAAGCTAAACTTCTTTCTTTAGCCTTTTGTATTTGATCCTCTAGATCTTTTAACCTTTTCTGCTCCTCCTCAGTACCAGCCATCGCTTTAGCTCTTGCTATTGCAGCTCCTCCATAAGCGTTAGTAATCTCTACAACTTTAACCTTTATTTTATCTAACAGACTTAACTCTCTTACTTGTTCAGTCTCAGACTTTAGCTGTTGTTTTAATTTCTCTAGAAGTAATCTATTCTCCTCTTGTTGTAATACTATTAACTTTCTTTTTTCTTTTACCAACTCTTTACTACTAAGTCCTTGTTCGTCTAGTAGCTGGATTTGTAAATTAAGCAAAACTATTTGATCGTCTAATAAACCTAAACTCTCTCTTATACTGTCTGCTTGTTCTTGTAGGCTTATTTCTCCACCCTTTAAAAACGTTGTAATTTCATCCCAGTAATAAACTATAGCACCTAAAGCTACTACTACCGCACCGATACCAGTCGCTAGTAAAGCTCCTTTAACACCCCTTAAAGTTTTTATAAAGTTTTTAGCACCAAGAGCTACACCCTTAAACTTTGAAGATAAATCTTTTACCCTACTAACGTAACCACCAGTTACATCATCTAAAGCCTCAAGACCCTCTTTATTGTCATCTCCAGCCTCTGATAAATTCTCAAACTGATCACTAAGTCCCTCTAATGCTTTCTCCGCTTTGGAAGTGTTTGCTTGTACATCTATTATTATTTGTTCCATACTTCTGCTATTATCTGTTTATACCCCTCCTTTAGTGTTTCTGGTAGCTTATACTTGCCTTTCGCTACATCAATGTACTTACCTCTAAAATCAAATTCTAATGCGTCTAAAATATCCTTTATCATTACTCTAATATTATTGTGTCTCCTAATTCTGTTATTAATGTGTCGTTGTTTTCTGCTAATGCACTTGGAGATGGGTCTGTTCTTACCGTATCTCCTTTTGGAAAAGAATAAAGTATTTGTCCACTTATATTATATCTAACACTTACAGAAATGTCGTATGTGCTATCTGGACTTAAACCAGTAACTGTTAAAGCGTCTATGTCATAACCTACATTTTGATATATACCTCCATTTTTATAAACAGTATAACCTTGTATATTATTAGGTATTGGGTAAGGTAGTATATCCCAATTTACTGTAATACGATCAGTATATGTCGTAAACGTAGGATCTTGTGCCAACCTTTCTAAATATGCTACTTGATTGTTAGCTACTTGACTAGCAAACTCGTCTTTATTGTAAAGCTCTAATTCTGTCTTGTTAGTCAGTAAGTTTGTTTTTACAGTATTTATTCTGTACGACTTGTTGTTTATTATAAACCTATCGTTTAGATTATACTTAACTAATAGACTTAAAGGTAAATAGGCAGTAACCTTTAATAACCTAGATTGCCTATTAAATACCGTTTCTACATAATCAAAGTAATTGTGACTAAATAGGTTTTCTGTTGCTGATGGCATCTCTAATAAATACTCATCCATTTCCTCTCCAAAATTTAAAGCTAGTCTAGTACTACCTCCCCAAGAAAAGTCACTTAGATTTGATGGTCTCCTATAATGTTCATAATTCAATCCATTTAACTGCACTTGTGAATCTGGATCAGCAGTCCTCTCAATACATAGTATTAAAGGCTTACCGATAGTAGGCTCGAAGTTATCATCTAGCATAGCTCCTTGACCTATAACACTTAAAGCTCCAGTATCTTCATTATTTAAACGCTCATACATCATTTTCTCAAACGGTAGCTCTAAGTCGTATGTCTCTCCATCCCATTCATCGTTACCGTAAGTTAATTCCGCAAACTGTCCACCAGTAATTTTATCTGCTTTCCTTACTAAAAAAGACTCCTTACTTTCAAAGTTAAAGTCCATTTCTTTATATTGGAATAGCCTTTCCATACTAGCGTTTTCCATATCAACGTATTTAGTTATATCATAACTTACGCCAGTAGTCATATAAAACGGTGCTTCTCTAGTAACGATATTATCTCCCTCTTTAAAAACCACAAGGTTAAACATCTTAAACAAGCCATTTAAAAAGTCTATCACTTTCATATCTGGCATTTGGTCTGCTACTATAAAAGTGTTTTGTACATTAGGACTTACTGCATTATACGTGGATACGTATATCGTATTTGTTACTAGAGCTGATACTCTATGATATTTTGTCACTACCACACTATGAGTCATACTTATAGTATTGTCAGAAGTAATCTCAACTGTAAAATCTACTAGTCTTTGAGTGTATGTACTTGTTATGTCTACTCCATAAGAGGTGTTTCCAGATATACCGCTCCATTGACCAAAAACTTGATTGTTCTCACTATCGTATATTCTAAGGTCATAATTGTCCGTTGTTCCAGAAGTTATATTGACAGTAACATTATAATACTCGTAGTTGAATGTGCCTCCGACAACGGTAATAGGATCTATATATGCAGTACGCACATCTCCAGTAACACCAAAACTACTAGTTGTAGATACCCAAGCGTAATCGTTTGGATTATCTTCTTGATGCCTCCATCTACTGCTAGTTACTTTCTGATTCTCTCCATCTTGTGCATTTGTTACAAAGCCAATGTTTTTGTGCATCCACATATAAAACTTGTTATACCTAGTTGCGTCTGCGATAGTCCCAGTTATGTTTAAAGGATATGTTCTGTTTATTGCTTGTACAATCGCTTGTATTCTTATAGCTGGTTTTAAGTCAGTCCATAATAAATTAGTGCTAGTAGTTAAGTCTTTATATCCGCTATTGGTAAAACGCATATTTTTTGTATGCGTAATATTTGGCACTAATAAATCCAAGCTGCCAAAGGCACTTTGTATGTCACTATCTGTATTAATGAATAAGGCGGCTATGTTGTTGCTAGTGTATTCAAAATCCATATCCCCATAATTCAATGAGCTTAACTTTGCGTCTCCTAGTATTTCTTTTAGCTCTACTGTGTCCCCAAAGAAAACTATCTTGTATGCGTGTGCTTTATTGTTTTTTAATGTAACGCTTTGGAATTGTATTTTTCCTTTTTTATAATCTATACCGTTTAGCTTTATAATTGCATCGTGTCTGTACCTTGCATCAAATCCGTTTTGGACATCTGTGTTTTCGTAGTACTTAAAAAGACCGCTATTATTTTTTGACGCTGGTAAGTTAAACTGTTTGCTGAATGGAGTAAACACCTTACTGATGTCTTTTATGTTTAGTAATGAGTCAGTAATTACTACGCTTTCATCTTCAAACAAATCCGCTCTTATATAGTCAGACTCAATTCTATACGTATCTAAATCTGTGAATATATCGTCATTGAGACTCAGCCTTGTGTTACTATCAATAGCGGTTATCTTAGCTATCTTATTTGTGTTAAGGTTTGTCACTATATCGCCAACGCTTACTATGCCAGTAAAATTTGCAGTAGTGTCATCTAGCTTATTTGGGTTTACTATTTTAGCTGACCCATTTAGCCTTTTATAACCTTTTATGTATAGTTCTATTATTTGCATCTAGCGAATATTGTTTATGCTATCAAATGCAAAATCTACATTAATAGTATAGCTTACTAATTTATCGTTTACGTGTGTTTTATAATCCAAGTTCCCGCTACTAACATTTATAGGTAGGGTCTGTGAATTTATCTCTATCCAAGAATTTTCACTTAGTTGCATTTGCTTAAACACCTCATTGTATTCTTCTGGATAAAAGCCAGTATTCAAAGTTAGTTTTTCTACTCCGTTATTTGTAAGTATCTTCTGTTGATGTCTACTTGTGTCGTAGCTACCATTAACTATAATGTTTCTTTTAAACTTCTCTCTACTTACGGTTAGATTCTTATTCGTTCTCTTAAAAAACCAGACATCTTGTAACGCTCCGTATTTGTTTACAAACGTTACTTTGTAAGGATCGTATTTTATTTCACATTCGTTTTTAACAGTTAGTTTAGTTACCTCCGTATCTGTCTCAACGTATATAGAGTCAAAGTCAAACAAAGTGTATTCGTTAGAAAATTGATCTAAACAACTACTACCCTCGAATGTACCTCCATCTTGTATTACCCTATCTTCATACTCATCAGACCCATTGATAGTACTGGACACGTATTCTATTTGCTCATCACTTTCATTGCTGTCTGTAATTGATTTTGTATATACCAACTCTCCGTTTAACTCAAACGTAACTCTATTTGTAATTTCTGTATATACTGGTATTGTTACTGGAGCATCGTCTAGCTTTACTATTTTAGTATTTGTCTGCAATAGTCCGCTATTGTTTTGTGGATTAGCACCATCTTCAAAAAAGCCATAACCATCAAAACCTAACAACGTAGTATACGAGGTGTAACCTTGTGCGACTCCTTGTATGTAGTTATTTGTTTTGTACTCTACCCATACATTATTAGTCTCGTAGTCTCCATCAAAAGTGTGTAGTAAATAGTCATTGACTATCTCGGATATCTCAAAGGTCACATTCTCAGTAATTGCAAACGATGTTAATTGGAATAAGTTTGTTCTGTCTGTTTGATAAGTGCCAGTATAAATATATATCTCCATATCTACTTGCGTCAAGTTGGTTGCAGATATATTTACGTAATACGGACTCCTTGCGTTTATTTTAGCCATTCTCTTTGTTTTGTTCTATAAGTAGATTTAAAAAATCCTCTACATCCATTTTTACTTCTTTGGTTAGTTTCTTGTCTATATTGTTTATTGCACTTTTATAAGCATTTGTAAAAAATAAGCTAGGCTCTAAACCTTTCTTGTATATAGATCTAGCTATTATAAATTGTAAAGACTTACGCTTTATAAACCTACCCTTTTCATCTCTTATGCCTTTTAGTTTTTTCTTAACTATCCACTTGTCTAGCTTTGATGGAGGCGGCATCTTGTCTTTAAAACTGTATGGTGTATTATACTTTGTTTCTACACCGCTTACCCCTTTGTCTACATACTCCCCATACTCTGCCATCAATATATCAAAGGACAACGATGTCTCTGTCTCCTTTATGTCTGTGCCTCTCAAGCTCTTCTCTAAGCCTCCTCCGCCCTTTTCTTGCTTTTGTAGGTTAGACTTAGACTCTTCGATTATAAGGTCTCTAAGAGCTTCTAATGCAATCTTTAGGTTTTTAGCTGTCACAAATATCTATGTTATTCATTACTACTAAAGTAAAGCTCAACGCCCATCCAGTAACCTCATTCTCAAATCTATCCGTAAAAGGCTCTAACGTTGTAGACCCATCTAATTGATAGCCATCTCTATGCGTAGCTCCTTTGCGTAGTATCTGTACAAATTTATTCAGTACCGCTAACTGCGTGTTCTTAACATCCATCTCATTATCGTTACCCCTAAATATGTCTACCGTTTCATTTTTAGAAGTGTCAACTATATCCATAGCTAGTATACTAAAGTTAAAAGACATCGTTTGCCCAGACTCCGTTATGTTGTTTAGAATCATATGAGCTAAAGGGAATATGTTTTGTTTATTAAGATCTACCTTTGTTATATCTCCTCTTGTTACGGTATTGCAATTTACGTCTGCGAGTAGTATGTCCTTTAATGTATCTAGTACATCGTAATATGCTATTGCTCCTCTGTGTGTTATTAACGTCATCTTTTAAATTTACTTTTTATATTTCTTGCCTCTAGCTCTGCTTTGTCTTTCATAAAGGTTAATGCATATAAACACTTATGCACATTCAAACCAGTTACCTCGTCTAGTCTTCTAACATCATACCCAGCGAGTGCTTGAATCGACTGATACCAACCCCACTTGCTTGTAAAGTTGCTTGTAGCGTCGAGTCCTCCATCCCCATTTGATCCAAATAATTCGTCATAGCTACTGACAACTCTTTCCCTAAATTGTAAAAAAAAACCATACTACTGATAACCGCATCCATTGGTGTATGAATCATTGCATCGTAATAACGGTCTCCCTTATACTCTTCTATTAAATACTTACTGCCAACTTTCTGTTTAATCGGTCTGTATAATACTGCCATCACTTTATACATATTGTCCCAGTCCCCTAAGTTTCTGTCTATGTCTATATACTCTCCAAAGGTCATATCATCTAGCTTAGGTATAAACCCAAACTCCGTATCTCCTAACTTAAATGTATGTACCAGATCTGGCTGTTCGTTTAAGGTTATCGTTATTATGTTTACGACTTTTCTTATATCCGACATCTTGTATTCTACTGCCTCTATAAGCGGTACCTTACAAAAGATCTCTAACACTTTTTGATGAATAAAAACCTCGCTATACTCATCTTCTTCATTCGTATCTATTACCTTTAGATATTTGACATAGTCACTTAAAGGAATTTCTGTTAATCGGTTAGGTACATTTACTTGTAACTTCATATTAATATAACGTATAAATTATTTCTTTTTTTATAAAATTGCATACTTTCCAAAGTTAGGCTGACTCATTATTGAATAACAAGCGTATCTTGTGCTGTCAATTAAATGGTCGTTCTTTGGCTCTGGTTGATTGGTTAGTTTACCGCTCTTGTCTTCTTTCCACTTATAGTCCCTAAATTCTTGTATAGCGTTATGGCTGTCTTTAGTGATATGTATCTTGAATCTCTTTAGTAAGTCTATACCAGCATTAATAGAGTCTTTACCCTTTACACTAGGTCTTACATTCCAACCCATCTTCCTAAGCTCGTCATTTAATCTAGGCTCTGCTGAGTCTGCAAAGATTAGGTCTCTCTGTATTCCTAAGTCTTTTAGTCTTTGGTGTATGTCTCTTCCAGTCATCATAGTTTGGAATATGTACTCTTTTATGTATAAGTCATAGCCTCTCTTCCATACGCCCACCATAGCTGTCGGATCGTTTGTGTATCCGTAATCTAAACCAAAGCTAACAAACTCCGCATCGTCTGGCACTTTGTCTGTCTCATAGTATTTAAATATAGTTGCTTTACTATACCCTCTCTCTCCTAGTCCGTATATCCTCCAGTAATGATCATCTGTTTCTTTTAGTCTCTCTATCTCCTCTATAATGCTAGAGTCTAGGAATTTGTTATCTAGGTATGTGGTCTTATAAAACTCTACGTCTTCTCTTGGGATAACCTTGTCGTATATCCAATGATAAAAGTCTGATGGGTTAAAGTCTATAACTATCTTCTCGGTTGTTCTAAATACCAACTGTTGCCAGTCCTCATAGTCTAACTCGTTAGCCTCGTTTATAAATAAAAACTCTCTCTTACGACCTCTAATCTTTTGTGGCTGATCTACACTAATAAACTCTATAAGGTTACCATCTAACTGATACTCGCTATTACTTTTATTATGATTAGACTCTAAGTACTTATTATGTATTTTAAGTATGTCTATGAAGTCTCGCATTACTGATGACCTAAGAGCTGGAAACGTTTTACGACATATAGTGATAGTCTTACCAGTATGTGTTTGGCAATAGTGAAATATAATAAAGAGCAAAATGTTATAAGTCTTCCCAGACCTAGTCCCTCCTTGCTCTACTACTATTTTTTTCTGACTATCTAAAAGATGCTCAAATACTACATTGACATTTACATCCACTATCTATGAATCTTTATGTTTATCTCTTTGTCTGTTGTATCGTGTTTTATTTCTCTCTTTGTTCCATTGAGTCTGTGTGCCTCTTCATCATCCGCTATCAGTTTCATTAATCCTATTTGTAGTGTAGGGTTGTCTGACTTGTACCATTTGTCCCTCATATCTACTTTCATATTAATCCTATTTTTTGATAACGCTCTTTTTATATCGTCTAATTCGTCTAGTTTATGATTATAGAATGTAGCCTTAGTAAAGGCGGTATATGCGAATATATCCCCTATGAATATTAAGTTATTGTCTTTTATTGCCTTTAAACAATCTTTAATCATCTCTTCTGTGTCGTAAGCCATAAGTAAGTCTTTTATAATATAACGCTAATTTTAAACTATTTGTAAACTATCTATTGCTTTTTTTATTGCCTCTCTTACTTTTAGTACGTCTTTATCTATATCTTGTTTCTCTCCCATTGGTTTTTTACCTATAACTATTTGCTCCGACTCCATCTCTAGGAGTATGTACTGATACACCTTATAAAAGTTAGGCTCATACTTTTCTATAGTTTCGAAGTTCTTCATAGAGTGTACTATCGATGCGTGTGACCTACCTAGATAATTTGCTATCGTAGACATAGTCATCATAAAGTGTTCTCTTAGTATTTTATTGAATATAATTCTAGCGTATACATATTCTCTTTTTCTTGTATCTGTTCTTACGTCTAGTCCAGTATAAAACTTTATACGGTCTTTTATGTAATTCAAATCTCTTTCTCTTTTATTTATCATAGTGTTCCAGTTATAGTAAAGTCATTAACGTCAAAATCTTCTCTTTTGTAATCTTCATATATTTGTATAGCTCTTTGCACTTGCTCCTCTCCTACTTCATAAAACTCCTTAGACACATCCCATACTGCTATATCTAAATTCTTTTTGTCTATACATAGGAATTTAAAGTCTTTGTAGCTACACTTAAACAACTCGCAGTAGATATATACTTGGAGGAAGTATCTAAATTTATAAGCTGACCTATTAAAGTTTCTTACGTCTATTGTAGTTTTTAAATCTACTATCCCTCCTTTGTTTTTTAAGATGTCTGCCTTAGCTCTAAAAGGATAGCCAAATAATTCTCCTACTGCTGGGATCTCTGTTCGGCTATCTCTCATTAGCTCCATTGCCCTAGAATTTTTACTTATTGCATCTACTAACCTCTCTGCGTCATTCAACTCTTTTTTTGTAAATACGTCTGGATATTCTTCTTTAGCCTCTTTAAACTTTTTAGTGTTCTTGCTCTGCACGTCTATAATTACAACGTCATCCATTTTTTCTGGCTCTAGTATCATTGTATGGAATAGCCATCCATCACGTAATGCTTGACTGCTTTGCTCTCTCCCGTACTTCATAGTATAGTGATACGTCTTTGGACTATCTAATAGTAACTTTAAATTACTAGAAGAAAAAGCTGCCTTGCCTAAGTAGCCATAGTAAAACTCATCTGAGTAAGCATTGTCTACTAATTCTTGTTGATCGTGTTCTGTGTTATCTAATAGTTTTATCTTCATATAATTGCGTTATCTAATTGCTCTATTATGTGTCGTATCTCACTACGTTCAAATTTACCAGTTACCTCTGCATTGTATGTCTTGAATGTTAAATGATAAAAATCTTTGTCTGCATCTCGTATGTTTTCTCGCTTCCCTAAATACTCTATGTTTATAGTGAATTTCATTTTTTTATAAATTTTCTTAGTTGGTTATTGATTCTTTTTAGTAAAGTTACTCCTATAATTAAAGCAGCGACTGTAAATATATTTACGTGATACCAATCGTCACATACTCCTAATACGTGTTTTAAAATCTCCATAGTTTTTATTGTTGTAATATTTCTATAAATTCTGCGTGTTCCCTACATTCCATACATATATCTGTTTCATTCCATCGACCAGCACCGCAACAATCAGAAGACTCATACCAATGCTCCTTAACCCCTCTCCTTGACCTTGTGTAGTTTCTTAGTAATTTACGAAGTCTAAGTTTCATTACCAGTCGTATTTAAGTTTTACTTTTGACCACCAGCTAATATGCTGATACTCTTGTTCTGTGTATACGTGTACTCTTCCTCTTTTGTCTGTTATGGCGTGTAAGCCAGTAGGTAAAATTTTGTGTGTCATTTTAGTTATCATTTAGTTTGTCGTAAAAATAGTCTTCTATCTCTTCTATTAATTTTGTATCCGTAACAACGGATCTATTTTGAAAATCATAAACTTCTAATACTTCTAGCTTATGAGGGTCTGGAGGATAAGAATAGCTACCTTGTGTGCCTAAGCTATATGTATACTCTACCTCATACTCATTAAAGTCTCCATCTGTGTAGTTGTCTGTTACCTTATTCATTATCTTGTTAGTGCTTGTAGTTTCTCTCTTAACTTAAAGTTCTCATCCCTCTGCTTATCTAAAAGTGTGTCTAGAGTAATATTACGCATCTCTAAGTTATTAGTATAGAAATACATCTCTGTAACGCATTTGATTAGATTATCAAAAGTCTTATTGTCTGGTCTAGCGTCTTTCCAAGCTATAAGCTGTTTTCCTACAACTTGGAAGTTTGCGTTATACAATTGCTTGTCTAGTAAATTAGTCTTCATTTCATTGTTTTGTTATAAATATCGATATGCAAGATATATAAAAACAACGATATTAACAAACTTATTAACAATCTTTTTTATTAAAGTACTCCTCATAAGGATTTATATGTGTGCTTTGCTCATTCCTATTAATGAGACTAGCTTGTTTTTCTGTAAGCATATAAACCTCTTTCTGTATTTTAGTATTGTCCCACATTGTAGTCTTAGGACAGTTTGAATTTTCAGACTTTGGTAGCTCTAACGTGTTTAACCAAAACGTATAGTTACCTTTAGGATCATTAACGAAGTATATTTTTACCACATCTTCAGGCAGACTCATTAGTCTATCATACTTAGACTTCTCTATCATTTTAGTCTCGTAGTATTTTCTTCGGAATTTCATTTCGATTACGCAAGGCAATCCCTTTGGCGTGTATCCTTTTGCATCATAGAAAGTGTTTTTATCTCCACACCATTCTAAATTCCAACCATCTAGATTTAATAAACCGACAGTAGCTTTTTCGTATTTTTCTATTACATTCATTCTGGCTGGTCTATGCTTAAAAAATGTTCATTTAATTTATCTACCCATTCGTTCCATCTTTTTTTATTACATCCGCAAGGTAGCCAGTATTTTTTATTAAATACATCTGCGAAATAAGTAGCGACCATTATAGCGTCTTCTCTTGTTCGCCTTTCTTTTCTTTCCTCACGAAGTCTAAAATTATGCCAGTTAAAATATTGTTCTTTTGTCATTTAAAAGTAATTATCTAATTTATCTCTCCTTTGATCGCAACCGCAGTCCTCTCCCCATATCTTTTTTACAATCCACCTTACCCCAGTATATCTAAATATTGTCTCTAAAAACGTACCTAGTTTCATTGCTCGTATATATTTTTTATTTGTTTCTTTATTACTGCGACTGCATATCTTATAGTGTCGTACTTAATACCAGTCTCTTTACTTAGCTGAGTCATACTCTTGCCAGTTTCAAAAACTGCATCATATATTGTTCTAAGATATAACTTCTTTAAGGATTCTTGCGTATAATCTACTTTACCATTTTCAATATTTAAAGTGTTATCGTCTATCCATTTGTTTAAAGCATAGTATTTATTATCTATACTACTATCCTCTGTATACTTCTCTCCCTCTAATTCTGGTATATTCTCGTCAGATATTAAAGAAAAGTTTTTCTCTTTCCTCTTTAAGTCTATTACCATATTACGAAGTATTAAATAACAACCGTAAAAGTTTGGCTTATTATTTTCGTACAAATAATCTGATTTGCATACGTGCATTTTTATATAAAACTCTTGCACGATATCTTTTGCAGTCTCTAAATTGCATCCATTATCTTTAACGTACCCTACCCAAAGCCTATCGTATTTATATAACTCTTCAATCATTTGGCTTAACATACGTTATACTAAACAAAACTATACCTATCAATAATTGATGGATAACTTGTCTCCCCTCTTCAATATCGGTTTCATCATATAGATACAAAAAACCCAGACCTACAATTAAATGAAACTGCAAAACTGGGTTATACTTATTGCTTATTGCTATGATAGCGACTAATAAAACTATAAAAGCAAACATTGAGTAAATAATCATAACAACTTTTTACTCAAATATACAAATTTTTGTTAAACTTTCTTTAAAAATTTTAAGGCTTTAACATTTTCTTGAATTTTTTGTACGATTGGTTGATTATCAATACTATATCCTACGTTATTTATTACGGATCTTATACGTACTGGAAAGTCCATTGGCGTAGGTCTACCTCCAGTTTCTACTTCTTTTACTTTTCTGACGTGTATATGTGTTATCATATAGTCAGTAGGATGCTGGATATACCTATGTATAACCCAGAAGTCATCAGCACGATTCACAAACTTAGCACCGCCCTCTACATCTCCAGCTTGAGGAGGTAAAGGAAAACCTGCGTATTCGTGATTTGCATTGTGTAACATTCTTATAGCACTTGTATTAGCGTGTACGTTTAGCCATAACGTTACATTGTTCTGTTTGCAGAATATTCTAAACTCTGTTGTTGCTTGGTAATCGTATTCGTGACCACCTAAACTTTTCATTAGCTCTTTGTCTTTTGCTAGTGAATTATATGGGTCTACCATAAAACCGTCATAGTCCCATAACTGCTTTTGTAATATACCTAAGTTGATAAGGTCTCGATAGGTATACATTTGCTCGGCATTTATTATTTTAAAATACTTCTTTATAAAATTCGTATGCTCTATAAACTCTTCCTCCTTAATTACGTTTACTGGTTTTATAGCTAAATACTCTACAAGTTTACGTATTATACTGTGAGGCTCATTTTCGCTAGAATACACTAGCCACTTTTTACCATACTTTAAAGTATAACTGAGCATTAAAAAAAGGACTGCTGAAGTTTTACCTACGTTTGCTTGTCCTAATATCACGTTAAAATTACTCGGCTTAAATCTTATGTGTTCATCTATTTGATCTATGTCTAATTTCTCACCCTCTTTTAAACTGCCATTCCTTATTTGTCGCAGCTTTTCTAATTGTTCATTGTAGTCTATTATCATTGTTTGTATTTAAAAAGGCTACCCATTTACGAGTAGCCTACTAATATATTAATTTTTATTAAAACGGCAAATCCTCATTTACCACTTCTCTATCTGGCATATGTTGCTTTGCAGTCACTTGCTCCTTTTCTTTCACTATTGTAAAAGTCTTAGCGTAGTGCTTGTCTGGATTTTTTTGACTTTGTAATATATCAAAGTTTAACCAGCCATTGTTTTCGTCTGCTTTCTTTTTGTTTTGCACTAACCACTTAGCCATTTCGTCTGCCCTTATAGCAACGCTTGTTACTATGAAATCATACTTACCCTTTTTGCAGAATAAGAAATCTAAAAATTCTGTTTTACCAGCCATAATTATCTGTTTTTTAATTAAATTATTTATATACTCTTTGTTACCCAATTATACATTATCTCTGCGTCTTCTAAAACGGACTGCACATCACTATCCCCTCTTTGTGCGTGTAGCTCTGAGGAGGCTTTTAAGCAAGTCTGTCTTATGATTGACGTTTGTACATCATCTTTGCGTACAGATTGAGATACGCTTTTATTACCGTAGTTTTGTTCTCTAACAATCTTTGCGTTTCTCATTTCCGCATTACTTACAGTATACTTAATAGTGTCCCCTATAGAGGCTTTAAATTCTCCCTTAGAGAAAAAGGTGTACGCTTGTCCATCTGCAAACGTTACGAGATGCTTATTCATCCCATTCCATTGTCCGTTGATATCAACGTGTTTAATTTTTCCAGTCTTCATTATTTGTGTTGTTTAAAATTTCTACTTCTATTATTGATTCTAAATACGCAACCCTACTTTGCAAAGCTGTGATTCTTGCGTTTAAAAATTCTATCGTTTGGTCGTTTGGAGTCTTTGTGCTAATTACTCTATATATATCTTCACTACCAGTCATAACCTTTTTTATTTAAAAATTCGTGAAATGGCTCTGTATCGTTAAAAGCGTGAAAGATGTTTGACAAACCAGTAAGTAGCTGCAAGTCTAGAATATAAGTATACTTTAAATGTGTTAAATGTACCTCGTTTCCTAAAACCTCTATTAATACTTTTGTGTTAGAGGGATAACTATCAAGTCTGTCGTTTAGTTTTTTTATAAACTCTGGCTTTAGTCTTGCCAGTAAATTGTTTTCAGAATCGTATTGTTTTTTTAATTCTGGGTAATCGATTGCTAGATTCATTGTTATGGAATTAGTTATACATTGTTTGTGACGAAGTTATAAAAAATAAACCTATTTACAAAATTATAAACAAAAAAAAGGCTAGTCGCTAAACTAACCCTTTTCTCAAAACAATGATAACATACCATATATAAGGTTGTACAAATGTAACTTAAATTAATTCTTTAACCAAACTTTGATAATGTTTTATTAAATCTATTAATTCGAAATCCGCTTGTTTAATTGTTTGTCTAGATTTCTGAAGTAACTCATCGGCTTTGTCATATCCAAACTCTTTATTAAGATTCATAGCAAATATATAATTCTGCCCATATCTCATACAGTTACATTGATAGCATTGCGGTCTACAGTTATCCTCATCCCATCTTAAAATCCTTGAGGCTCTGCTAATAAAGTGTCCGTTCTGCATACCTTGTCCTTTCCAGTACGCTTTCTTATCACACGTATAGCATTTTACTATACCGTTTTGATCTGCATACTTTCTCCTTATATACTCGCTGAATATAGTGTCTAATTTCTTTATAAGATTTTTTCTGGATATTTTTCTAGGCATAAACAAATATAAAAAAAAATGCCTAACAATTTGGTAGACTAATAAATTTTTAGTTTTTTCTACTATTATAGTCTATTATAGTCTAGACTATTATAGAATTATATATATATATATATACGTTAATATAGACTAGTCTATTATAGACTACTTTTTCCAATGTTTAGTTATTTTTTCGGCTGATCTCATACCAAAATAACCACCATATACTAAAAGCAATAACGAGGATAGTAAATCTATCCAATTAGAATCTATTTTAAAGCCATCTAACGAGCTATCTAATATTATATAGATAAATAGTGTAGCAGTTAAAAAAGCTAACGTTAGAGGTCTTATATTGCGTGTTAAGTAACTATCTGTTTGGTTGTCGCTTACCCACCTTTTTGTAGTCTCCTCTATTTCTTTATTCTGCTGATCGTGTATTAATTGCTGTAGTTTTATTTTGTCTTCTGTAGATATGCTAGATTTTGTTATTTCGCTTATCGCTTCGCTTGGAGAGACTACTCCCTCAAGGACTTGACCTAAAGCTGGGTTAATGACTTTAGCAGCTCCTAGCAATAGCTTTCCTACTGTAGTGTCTTTGAATTTCTTTTTAGGCATAATTACTTTCTTTTATCCCAACGAGCATTACGCCCTCTAATATCTATGTGTGTAAAGCTATCGTATCTACCTAGTCCACCTTGTTTAATAAAGCCTCCCTCTTGTAGTTTTTCAATAGCGTTTGCTACTTGATCTGGAGTAAGATTTTTTACTTTTATATCTGCTGCTTTTCCCTTTAAATGCTGCGACTTAGAAACTCCTCCAATTTGACTATTATAATTTTCGCATCTATAAGCACTATTTATTTTAATAGGCTCGTCTAACATATCTCTAACAATTTGTAGATTATCAGCCAATTCTTGTATGTTATTATAAACATCATCTGGCATTTGACAATCACACCCTTTTAAGTTACCCTTACACTTAAACTCTTCTATGTTAAAGTTTTTCGTCATTCTTTTTATGATTACTGTATATCTTCTGTAACGTGTATACAATAGACGCTACTAAAAGCATAATCTTTAAACCGTTCTCTACTTGTGTGAAACTAACACTTAGGCTAATTGCATTAAAAAAAGCTACTTTCAAATCGCTTAAACTCATAACGTCATTTTCTTTAAAAAGTTATTCCATTTAGCAATCATCCAAAACTGTAAAGCCTCTATTTTATTTGCTATATACCTTAATCCTCTTACCATTACATTTTATTTTTTTGATAATCTATTCCGTAGAAACTGTGTACTCCATTACCATCTGCTACCGAAACTGCGTAAGACTTCCAACCATAAGGATGGTCTTCTAGTCCTTTCCACATTACGTCAATATGATATTTATCACTTAGTACATTAGGTGTTATTTCATTTCCCTCTGCGTCTTCTTGTCCTTTTTCTATTACGATATGACCTAACTTAACGATAGCGTGTCCACTTGTACTTAACCCATCTATTTTATCGTTAGCTTGTGACTCGTTTATAAATTCGTATTTACCTTGCTTGATCATAGTGTTGTTAGTGTTTGTAATTCTGTTTGAGTCAATACTCTATCATAAATCCTTGCATCGTATACCTTACCCTCAAAGAATCTCGTTGTTCCATCCTCATTTGCAAAATTAAATTCTAGCAATCCAGTCGGTACAATTCCGCTTGTGTCTGTGTTTTTTAACACACCGTTAAAATAAACCTTAAACTCATTTTCTTTAAACGATAAAGCTATTTTATTTTTTTGGTTTTCTGTGACGTTTTCTATAATATATTCAGATTGTGTGCTTCCGTTAAACACAATCACATTAATAGCACCGTAAGTAGCTGTGTCGGCTTTAAATTCAAACCTTATATAGTCACTACTAGAATTATCGGATAACGTTATATTATTATAAGTGTTTAAAGGCTGTCCGTAATTGTTTACGTATAAGTAAATAGTCCCCTCTGTAATTTCGAATAGATTTACATCTCCAGCGTCTGTGCATTTATCTAGAGATCTAGTTGTTGCACTACCATCAGTTATTATTGTGCTACTCGCATACAAAGAGTCTATCTCAACTTGTCCTCCCCATACTGAAATATCTATGTCTGCACTTGTTGAATGCTGGCTTGTCCAAGTACCTATATATATGTATTTATTTGAACCGCTTCCTCTAGTTGCCTCTACACTTATTCTAGTCCATTGAGGAGTGATAGTGTGTTTAGTTATAGAGCTAGTATTCCCATAAAAACTTATATCTTGATTTACTCCAGTATTACTCTTAACCCAAACACTACCAAAATAAGTACCGTTTCCAGTTGATGTTGTTGGAAACTCTATCAAAGAATAATCTGATCCAGTTACTGTCGTTTGTAATCTTGTTGCAGTTTTAGTGCCATCTGGAGCTATATCATAATCAGCAGTTAATGTAGGATTTGGACTACTACCAGATACAGCAGAATAAGTATCCATACTCTTATTATTAATAGCGTGATTAGTCCTTGTAGGCTCCAACAACAAACTAGGACATTCGTCATTGTACCAGTCTAATCGAGGTATATCATTAGTCCCTACTCCTACCTCTTCAACCAAACCATCTTTACGCACCCTTGTACCCTTAGACCCTCTAATAAAAGTAAAGTCTCCAGTACCATCATTCGGTAATACAGAATATACTTTATCTTCTTTATATCCGCTTGGTATAAGTGCTAAAATAGGGTTATTTACTTGTGACATAATTACAATTTATTATCTAAATAGCTAACTCCAAAAAAACTGTGTACCCCTTCTGAATCAATATCAACACTTGCTGACTTCCAACCGTATGGATGGTCTGCTGGTATTAAATTACCTTCTTCATCATAAGTATCGTGTAAATCCCAAGCAACATCTAAATGGTATTTGTCGCTTAATACTGATGGTGTAATTTCTTCTCCTTCTTCATCGTATTCGCCTCTCTGTAACACAATATTACCAAGTTTAACGACACAATGCTTATGAGTAGGATATTCATTACCATCTTCGTCTGTATCAACGCCTAATGCTCTTATTTTAGCTAAAGCAGTTGCTTCGTCTTTAAATTCGTATTTACCTATCTTTCTCATTTTATATTGATTTCAATAATTCTACTTCTGCTTTTAATTCCTTTATAGCTTGTACTAATATTGGAACAAGTTTTCCGTAACTTAACTCTAGTTTATCTGGGTTTTCATCATATACAAGTCTTAAAGTATCATTATCTAATTCTTGTACTTCTTGTGCTATAAAGCCAAAGTCTTTTTTACCCTTGTTAGATGAATAATATTCTTCCCCATCTTGATTTATTTCTGGTCTATTATCCCAAACAAATTCTCTTGGTTGTAAAGAGTCAATA
>Ga0098049_1000137_pt1 | contig 27554 bp, 47 predicted proteins | sample 13BtaG_FD_92582 | JGI IMG/M metagenome (GOLD analysis project Ga0098049, IMG submission 92582) | Marine viral communities from the Subarctic Pacific Ocean - 13B_ETSP_OMZ_AT15268_CsCl metaG | ecosystem: Environmental > Aquatic > Marine > Oceanic | place: Subarctic Pacific Ocean | collected...
CAACTCTTGACCAGTCTGAGATTGATAAAAAAATCGAAGAATATGAAAATAAAGACTTGACATCCTCATAGACTTGTGTTATAGTAATAACATAATGAGAATTAAGGTTGGTTGGCTACAGAAAAGGTCCTCGATAGAGGTGTAGGGTTCGAGTTTCTCATGATGCATTTATATTGGCATGTTATTCACAACATGCGTTACAAGAAAGGAAAAGTTATGAATTTTGTTACTGGTTATCACGATGTTGTTGGCACTTGTTATCAAGGTAAGATTGAAGCATCATACGATACTCTGTGTGAGGTCTTTGGTGAGCCTCAAGTTCTTGATGATGATAAAGTTCAAGTTCAGTGGGCTATCAAGTTTAGTGATGGCACACTTGCTACAATCTATGATTGGAAAGATGCTAATCGAACATCTGAAATTCTTAAATGGCACATCGGTGGTCACAGCGAAGCCGCAGTCTATAATGTAGTTGATGAGGTTGTCTAATGCAACGTCCTGGAAAAAAGCAGAAGGCTATCGGTGGCGGTGATTCCGCTCTGATGTCTCAAATGTTATTCTTCAAGGCATGTAAAGAAGTCTTGAATGAATATGGTCATGATGATGCCGCATTCTATTTCGAGCAGATTGAATCTCATCTTCGTGACGGTGGTTCTTTGAGTTCAAGCGAAGCAGGGAGAATACTCGGTGTCTAGAACAGTTCCAGTATATAAGAAGAAGTCTCGTAAGACTGAGATGAATATGAACATGCTTGGTAAAGCAGGCGAAACTTTGGTGTCTAACTTTTTACAAAATGAAGGTTGGTTTGTCAAAACTTCTGTTAATCAGTATGATAGCAAACAAGACATGATTGCTACTCGTGGTGATGTGACAGTGACTGTTGAGGTGAAGACACAACAGCCTTGGCACTATCAGAATGCTTTCACAGTAAAGCCTAATCAACTCCAGAAGTGTTTGAATGTTGATGCGCTTATCTTTGTAGAAACGCCTTCGAGAGAAAGTGGTTACACAGTTCGTATGTGGAATGCAGTTAAACGTAATTACTTCACAGCAAAAACACGAGACGGCCGTTCAATGGCTTGTTTTGATATTGATGACATGGAGTTGATGGAAACATACGACGACTTTGATACTGTTAATAGTATTAGACGACATACAAATTCTGAATGGAGTGGACAATGACAGAAGCAACACAAAAAGTAATCGTAGAGATTGGTAAGTGCTACGAGATTAACCCTAAGTGGAAGAAGTCTTACATTGAAGAAGAAATTTTTTCTAACGGTACTAAGTCTGTTGGTGTCGAGACTTGCTGGCGAAGTGGCACAGTTCATATCACACCTCAGAACGAAACAGAAGTTGAATGGCTTCAAGATGCGCTTGACTCTGCCGAAGAGAATGAGTATGGTGATGCATTTGAGCCAATGGACTTCGAAGAGTATGAGTTTGTAGATGCTTGGGATGGATGTTCTGAAGACTATCATTACTATGGCGAAGGATGGACTGACGAAGAGAAAGAAACTCTCGAAGAATCGATGGAAGAAGAGTTTGCGTCTTCTGCTCTTGAAGAAGCGGGATATGAATCGCATGACTTAGAAGTGATTATTCACAACGGAATTGTTGCTACGGAAATTGAACCCGAGCAATATTAAGGGTTGACATATCGTGTGTGATATGTTAATATAAGAAATAATGTGAAAACTATAGGAGAAATACATTATGATTAAGATGACTAAAACTAACCGTGTTCTATCTGCTCTTCAAGCAGGTGAAACTCTGACCGAAGGTCAAATGAAGACTCGCTTTGGTGTGAGCAATCCTAGCGCGACTGTATCATACATTCGTCAGATGGGTTTCCCAGTGCATTTGAATGCTGGCACTAAAGACTCTCGTGGTCGTGTTCGTGCCGCGCGTTATCGTCTGGGTAGTGCTACACAAGCAGTTATTGCCGCAGGTTATAAAGCATTGTCGCACAAGCGTCAGGCTGTATAAATAAAGGTATTCGTTGAAGCAAACCAAAAGGTAGACTGGACGCGGGTGCGATTCCCGCCACCTCCACCAAACTCTCTCTGAGGGGGTGTATAGGTTCGACAGGTATTGATTAGGAATGTGGAGAATAGGTGTGCAAGCGACCTTAACCGTAAGAAACTCGTAAATGCAAACGATAACAATGCATATGAAGATATCCGCCTAGCGGCATAATCTTCGGGGTCAGAGGACGCCTAGCAACAGAAGTCCTCATTTTTATTATAGAGGAATATATTATGAAAAAGTATTTTAGTTTTAACGGTGTAGCAAAACGTCAACAGTATTGGGCAGTGCATGCCTTGGCGTTTCTTGCTTTGATTGTTGCGTTTGCGGCAATTGCACTTGAACCTTATGGCGCACTTCTAACTGTAGCAATTGCTATTGGTGTCATCTGGCTATCATTATCAACAGTTGTTCGTCGTCTTCGTGATGCTGGTCTGTCGGTATGGTGGGTTCTTCTCACATTGGTACCATATGTTGGTGGTATCGCAACCATCGTATTTGGTTGTATCGGAAGTGCAGAGGAAACAGCATAATGCAAAAGTTTATTTACGATAGTTGGAACTATATCTTCAGTCATGATATGAGTCCACTTAAAAATATCCCCGATGTTAATACACGACATATGATTCTACAAATCTTAGCATGGATGTGGGTAACTTCTTTCAGTATTATGATTGGTAGTTGGACTGGCTTCCTAGCTTCTGCTGTTGGTCACATCGCAATCTTAGCGGCACTTGCTATTACAGTTGGCACATATGCTGAAGCGCAACGAACACCGAATGTATTTACTAACAACCCGGGACGCAGAAGCGATGGTGAACACGAATGAAGATTGCTATTACAGGACACACAAAAGGCGTTGGTAATGCTATTGCCGATAGGTTTGATGATGTCTTAGGTTTCAGTAAAAGCACAGGCTATGATATCAGTGATGATACTGTAGTCAAGCAAATTGTAAAAGAAGCCGCAGACTGTGATGTGTTTATTAATAATGCTTATCATAGAGACGCACAGGCTCGATTGCTCTACAAGATGTATCAGCAGTGGCAGAACGAACCAAAACTTATTATTAATATCGGTGCTGTGAGCAGTGATACTATTAGTAATTTCACCCGTCTTGGTTATATCCCATTCTGGACAGATTACACATCATATAAGAAGCAACTTGACTTTGCCAGTCTACAACTGTCAGACAAGCATAAGAAAGGCATGTGTCGTGTAACAATGCTAAAAGGTGGGTTTGTAGACACATCAACGACAGCAGGCTTTAAAGCGTTACCAGGAGTTGCTGAAGCGATGATGCGACCATCTCGATTTGCTGATATGGCAGAATTTGTTATAAATATGGATAAGAATGTTCAGATTAGAACATTAAGTTTTGATGAGGGAAATATTTCAGCATGAGTATTTTACAGTTTAGAGTGTTAGGTGTCTTGGCGATTATCGCAATTGTCTCTTTTATTTGCTATGCAGGAGCCTCTTTTCCATAAACCGTAAAGTCGAATGGATTGGACGCCAGAAATAGTCCCGTGTCACGCCATGGTTAGCGTGACTTTTTTTTGTTCTAAAAACAAAATACTTATAAATACTACCGATATTATAATAATAATTTTGGATATTGAGATGAAGTATATAATTGCAACACTAGCATTGATGATATTTGCTACATCAGCATACGCACAAGACGTTGACCCGAATCTAATTAAGACCGAATCAACAACAGACAGTAATGTTACCACCAAGTCAGATACGACCACGACTTTGAAGTCACCACCAGCATCGGCGATTTCACCAACTATTAATACGTCAAACTCTGATTTATGCACATTCGGTGTCGCAGGCGCAGTTCAGACCCAGATTCTTGGTATGTCTATGGGAACACAAATAACTGATAAGAACTGCGAACGATTGAAGAACGCGAAGACATTGTATGATATGGGTATGAAAGTTGCCGCAGTATCAGTGATGTGTCAAGACAAACGAGTCTTTGATGCTATGATGAACGCAGGCACACCATGTCCTTATGATGGTTTGATTGGTGACGATGCAAAAGCCGCATGGAAAGTTCATAGCGGTGAACAACCCGAAGAAGGTGACCAAGAGCCTAAGATAGAAAGAACAAATGATGAAAAGACTCTGTTTGGCACTAGTCTTGTATTTGGGTTGCTCCTCTTACTCTTACTCTGAAATCATTTTCGGGACTACGGGTAACGCAACACAAGACAACATGGATTGGGTGATGAAAAACATCTTACCTGACCAAGCAGGGTTGACTGTGGGTAGTGTTGTGTATCAATACACGACAATCAAGAATACTGAAGATGATATGATTGTTCATGTTCAGAACGAAGATGCTCTGAACGAAGGTGAATACATCTTTAGAGAAACAGATGATTGGTCAGGTCTACCTAGTAATACTATCAACAAAGTCGTTGCTGTTGATGAGATTGTAATTGATAGATGGGGTGACGGTTCTATCGAGATTGAAGGTCAAGGCGAAGTTGTAGAACCAAGAGTCGTTTATAACTATCGGTTCGACCCTTGTTTTGACCCACAAGTGAGTGTAGATTGTCCTGGCTATGTCACTCCATATGACCCGTCTCTGATGCCTGATGAACCAGAGATTGTAGACCCATTAGATGACGATGTTGTTCAGGACGAGATTGACCGAAAAGCGGTTCAAAAAGATGATGATGAAGAAGAACAAGAACGCGAGAATGTAAAGTCAAAGAGTAAGAAAAAAGAACGATTGAGCCTTGAAAAAGTTCTAGGTATCGTAAATGATACAGCAATGGCTGATGAATCACAAGCACTGCACAATGAACTGATTCTACTAAATTATATACCAAAAACCTACTTTGAAACTCTTCCTGATACTAAATATGAAGAGACTGTAGTATTAAAAGACGCTAATCTCCCTAATAATAAACGGGGCAGGAGAGTAGGATTAGCACAACAACTACTGCATCAACAAATGGTTGATTCGCAGTGGGAAGATTAACTAGGAGAGAGACTAAAATGTTTCAAAAAATTATAACAAGAGGCGCTCTTGCATTAACGGCAACTAGCATGATTGCTATGGCAGGCGCGGCAGATGTTCCCATTACTGGTAATGTCGAATCTAAGTGTGTGATTACTACAGATACCCCAGGCATCTATGGCAACCCTACACCAAATGTTCTAAGCACAGCACCGACCGATGGCGGTGTAGACCCTATTGTCCGTTATGATGTAATCATTGCGGAAGCATATAAGGCAGTGATTAGTTATCCAGAATCATTCTCATCAAGTCCAAGTCTGAACGACACAGTTACCTTCACGGGTGGTGTTTCTGTTTCAGAAGTGAGTGATGCGGGAATGTCTGGTTATGAAACTGACAAACGCGAATATAACAACGTCACGGAAGTAGACCTCACTATCGCAGGTAGCACTTGGTTTAAAGTCGAATCAGAGGCTGACTATGGTTTTGATAAAGCGTTTCCTGGCGGCACATATCGTGCAATTGTAAGTGCGGAATGTATCGCATTGTAAGGTAAAACTATGCGTTATATTATGTGTATGATAATGTTTCTAAGTTTGGGGTGTGCGAATGCCCATGAGTGGACTCCGACATACCCCAAACTTAGTCCTTCTTATGTATCAGATGTCGTGGGAACAACCATGAGTCTATACAACTCTAGGAAGGATATTGAATACTATGAGTTTAGTGTTTACGATAGAAACTTTAATCCTATTCGTTTTGCAACCTCAGAGAAGATTGTTTCGATAAAGTATCTCGAAAGAAAGACTATCGAAATATATGTTCGCAAACAAGATGTCGGAAGAGGAATGTATATCTGTTCCGAGTCTAAAGTATTAAAAGATGATGTCACAGCGACAGTTGTGCGGTCTAGAATATGTTCGAAGGTAAAATGAAAAAGTGTATTACATTATTAATTTTGTTGATGTCGAGCAGTAATGCTTTAGCGCAGTCTAGTTCTTTGAACCTCGCTATACCACAATCACCACAAAGTTATCAATCAGACAGAGTTCGCGCAGGCGACCTTGAGTGTTCGGCTGCAATCGGTTCTTCGACTAATCTAGAGTTCGGAGTTGTTGGCATACTCAATCAGAACGACCCATATCAACCAAATCCGTATAACGACCCCGCATTGCGTAATGAGGATGGTTTTGTGCGAGATGTTGGTGTCTATGCAAGAATGCAGATTCCTATTGGCGCACCCAAACAACGACTAGATTGCACTAAACTATATAGAATAGAAATCGAAAAGAAACAACTTGAATTAATCAAGTTAAGACAAGAGATAAAGAATCTTCAATCATTGAAGTTTGAAGAGGAGTAAGAAATGGCAGAAATTGAATTTGGTGGAATGACATTCAAGGGCGGTAAGATGATGGTTATTCTTACAGCACTCTCAACTCTGGGTGGTGCTACTTGGGGCGTGTTTGAGTTCTACAAAGACTATACGGATATGAAAGAGATTATCCAGAATATCGATACTACCGAGATTGCGAACCGCAACAAGCAAATCGAAATCAAACTCGACGAAGCCATCGATTACTCACGCAGTATCAAGAATGACTTGCGTGACGACTTCAATCGTATGGAGAAGAATGTTGACCGCATCGAAGACCAGAATCGTGAGATGCAAGATAAAGTCAAAGATATGATTGACCGAGCATCTGAACGATTTGATACGAAACGTGAGAGTCTTATCACAGATAGTAGACTACAGATGGATGCGCTTGAGAACCGAATGAATAAGAAGATTCAGTCATTCATCGATAATCCACTCGCGGATTAATAATGTATATATAAATTATGATTGAAGTTGAGATACATGATAACTTTCTAGAAGACCCAGGCTATTACATTGATTTTGCTAATCAGTGTAAGTTCTACACTCATGACGAACATCGTGAGAAGACGGGTAGACACGAAGGTTGGCCGGGGCTGAGAACATTAGACCTCAAGAAAGACCTGCCAGACTTGGTGAACAAACTCAATTCATCATTCAATATTCGTGTAGGTCGTCTCAATTTCTATAGACATCCCATGTCTAAGTTCGAACACATGATTGAAGGTAAAGACCACATCGATGCCGCATGGCAGTTCTCGGGCGTCATCTATCTTCAAGGCTCGAACGGCACAGTGATTGGCGGAAAAGAAGTTCCGTTTGAGTTCAATCGCTGTGTCTGTTTCGATGCACACACACCACATCATCCTACATATGGCGACAGCGAAAGACTTGTTATTACATTTTTTTCAGATTTAGCGTAAAAAATACTTGACTTTACTATAAGTTTGTGTTATTATAAGAACATAATCAGATAGCAAAGGAGAAATGATTATGGCACATAATGTAGAAATGATTGATGGTGTTGCTCAAATGGCATATGCAGGTGAAGTTCCGTGGCACGGACTCGGCACCGCAGTGTCAAATGACTTGACACCACAACAAATTCAAGAGAAAGCAGGACTTGACTGGACAGTTGACAAAGAAGTAATGGTCACTGGTTCTGGTGCAACAGTAGAAGGCAAGAAAGCCCTTGTTCGTTCATCAGACAAAAAGGTTCTTGATGTCGTTGGTGACAACTGGAATCCTGTTCAGAACGAAGAAGCGTTCAACTTCTTCTCTGAGTATGTTCTTGCTGGTGATATGGAGATGCATACAGCAGGTTCACTCAAAGGTGGTCAGATGGTCTGGGCACTTGCGAAAGTGAAAGAGTCTTTTGACATTCTTGGCGGTGACCAAGTTGACTCATATCTCTTGTTCTCAAATCCACACATGTATGGTAAGTCAATCGATGTTCGCTTCACACCAATTCGTGTGGTCTGCAACAACACATTGACTCTCTCATTGGGTCAACAGGTTGCAAATGCGGTTTCATTGAATCACCGCACAGCATTCAATCCTGACTCTGTGAAAGAGACACTTGGTATTGCACACGAGAAGTTTGCTCAATACAAAGAGACTGCTGAGTTTCTTTCAAGCAAGCGTTTCGATATGGATACTTTGATTAACTACTACAACGAAGTATTCCCACGCACATATCAAGGCAAGAACCCTGTGAGTGTATCGACTATCGAAGACCTGACTACAAATGCGAAGAAAGCATATGAAGTCCTCGAAACACAGCCAGGCGCTGAGTTCGGTGAAGGTTCGTGGTGGCAAGCACTAAACAGTGTGACTTATCTGACAGACCACAAAATGGGTCGTGAAGCAGATAGTCGTTTGACTTCAGCATGGTTCGGTGCAAATCAATCACGCAAAGTCAAAGCAGTTGAGAAGGCAGTAGAATATGCGCTGGCTTCTTGATTGGATGACAAGTTTCGTAGGCAGGGCGTTTTATCCTGCCTACTATGACATAGATTATGAAAACAACTTGGGTGAAGATACTCGCCCATATCGAATTAGAGAAAGTAAAGATGATGAGTAAAACATATACAATTAAACGCCGCGAACATCATACGGTGTATCTAACATATGAGGTAGAGATTAACGAAGATGAACTGAAAGAAATCTTCGGTGATGTAGACCCATATGAAATTGGCGAAGATGAACTGTCGGATGCGTCAATGGAAGGCGAAATCGAAATGGATATGGTCGATGAAGATTGGTGGTCTATGAACAAAGGCGGCTATGACATTCATTGGGAAATTGAAGAATCAGGAGAAGACGATGAATAAAGGTGTAAAACTTCCCGTAGTAAACTTTCAGACTCGTGTGCGGGACGAATCAATCGGTGGGGACAACCCATATCGTTGGCAGACAGTGAACAGTGAGTTTCTGTTTGGTAGTGCGGATATCAAGAAGCGTGTCGTAGTGTTCTCACTGCCAGGCGCGTTTACACCAACATGTTCGACATACCAGTTACCTGACTTTGAGCGTCTGATGGACGAAGGTGAGTTTGCTGATTATGGTATCGACGATGTATACTGTATCTCTGTGAATGATTCGTTTGTGATGAACAAGTGGGCTCAAGACCAAGCACTGGACAATGTGAAAGTCGTGCCAGATGGTTCGGGTGAGTTTACTCGCAAGATGGGTATGCTTGTTGATAAGGACAATCTTGGTTTTGGATATCGTTCATGGCGTTATGCGATGATTGTTCAGAACGGCGTCATCGAGGCATTCTTACCTGAAGAAGGGTTTGAAGACAACTGTGGAGAGGATCCGTATGGCGAATCATCACCTCAAAATGTCCTCGAAGTTCTGAAAGGACTTGAAGTGACTGGAGCACCTGTCTAAGTCATTGATATTGTTACGAAAGAAAGTTCTTGACATTCCTTACTCGATGTGGTATATTAAGATATAAGCTAATGAGAGAGGACTTGTTATGAATATTTATCTTGAAGACAATGGATATGATGTTGAAGACTACATCAACGCAGTTGCGGTAGTCCTCGACCTAGACAAGTATGAGGGCGACCTTCGTATTGACTTGACGAAGAAGTGTGATGGTGATGCAGGTGGCTATTGCTACGGCGATGCTGATGATATCGATATCGAGATTGCTACTCATGTTCAAGGTGAGGCTCTCGATATCGAGGACATCAAAGTCAACATTGCTCACGAGATGATTCATGCTCAACAACTGGCGACTGGTCGGTTAGAAGACCATGGCATTCAAATCACAAATGATATTCTGGTCAAAGTTGCGGTTTGGGATGGTGAGTATCATACGAACACTCCATATGATGACCAGCCTTGGGAAATCGATGCGTATGGTCGTGAAACACAAGTAGCAAAGCAAGCAAAGGAGATGATTGCACAATGGATGTAGAATACAAAGAGTATCTTCGTAAGTTCAAGCGCAAGCAGAACAAAGGTGCGATTGGTCAAGACTCAGAACGGTCTAAGACCTATCAAGCAGAGTGGGCGTTTCAGAAACGTGTCAAAGTCAAACAGTTCAAGAATCTAAAAGAAGCACAGAAACGCGCAAAGCAAATCTACGCGACTAAGAAGTGGCAGAAGGTTTGGAAACTGGAACGCGACACAACTCGTGACCTGATGAAACAACCCGCAGTCGTTCTCAAAGAACGCAACACAGGTCGTGGCACCGCTGGTTGGACTGATGGCTGGTCAGTGACACTAGACAGCAAAGCAGGTCTTGATGAATACACTCTGTTGCACGAACTGGCTCACTGCTTGGGTCACATGCATCATGGTCGCTCATTCCGTCGTGCGTTACTTGAACTCGTTGGCGGGTTCATGGGAACTGAAGCCAAGAAGATACTCAAAGCCGAGTTCAAGAAAAAGAAACTCGCGTTTGGTAAGGCTTCGAAGCCTATGAGCATCGAACAATGGCGGTTTGCAAAGCAACACATGGAGAACATTCGTAATGGAAGAAAGTAATAAAACTTTTGTCTGGTATATCAAGTGGCTTGCAACATTCTGTATCATAGCGGGTGTTGTCTGTCGAAGCGCAGGTCCTGAGTATCAACTCTATGATATCATCTTTGGTATTGTAGGAACAGCACTCTGGGCTTGGGTATCACTCATCTGGCAAGACCGCGCATTGATTGTTCTCAACGCAACAATGTTTGTCATTCTCGTAATTGGATTATTGAAAGCGATAGCGTAATGGGTCGATGGCAACAAGGCACATATAAAAGAAAGCCGCGTGACTTCTATCCGACTCCGATAGAAGCCGCGTTGCCATTGAAACCACATCTTCCCGAAGAGTTTGAGTTCATCGAACCCTGTGCAGGAAACGGTATTCTGGTTGAACATCTTGAATCATTTGGGGGTAAATGTGTGTCCGCAACCGATATTGAACCACAGGTGGATACAATTACAGAGGCGAATGCTTTTGAGATTGAACATGATGGACTTGTTATCACAAACCCACCATGGGACAGAAAAATCCTACACCCGATGATTGAACATTTTACCAAGAGTGATAAGGGATGTTGGTTGTTATTTGATGCGGCATGGATGCACACCAAGCAAAGTGAACCGTATATGAAATGGTGTCGAAAGATTGTATCGATTGGTCGGGTCAAGTGGATACCTGATAGTGGTATGGTCGGTAAGGACGACTCTTGCTGGTATCACTTCTCTAGATATGGTAATGGAACTGAATTTTTTGGGAGAACAAATGTTTAATCACACGCCTGTAGAACTAACTGAAATGAACGCAGTGACAACTGAGTCGGGTCGCAAGTATCGCACACCCGAAGGTGTTGACTTGCCTTCAATCACAACAGTCTTATCTATTCTGTCTCGTGATGGTATTGCCGCATGGCGTAAGAAGGTTGGCGAAGAAGAAGCCAATCGTATCTCGCATCGAGCATCGACACGAGGCACCAAAGTGCATGAGATTATCGAAAAGTATGTAGACAACGACCCTAACTATCGTGATGGCTACACTCCTGATATCATCGCTTCGTTTCAAGATGTGAAGCCTATTCTTGATAACAACATTGGTGATGTATTCGCACAAGAAGCACCACTCTATTCTAATCATCTTGGTGTAGCGGGTCGTGTTGACTGTGTTGCAATGTATAATGGTAAGCCTTCTATCATCGACTACAAGACGAGTCGTAAACCAAAACAAGTAAAGTGGATTACAAATTATTTCATGCAAGAAGCCGCATATGCTATTATGTGGGAAGAACGCACTGGAATGCCTATTGTTCAACTGGTTACAATCATCTCTGTAGACAACAATGAGCCTCAGGTGTTCATCGAACATCGAGATAATTGGATTCGTCCTCTGCAAGATGTAATAAAACAGTATAAAGATGAGCAAGAGAGTTCCTTATTCGTATAAATAGTATCAACACTATTATCGGATGGGGAACATGATTCGCTTTCAAACATATCTTTCAGAGGCTGGTGCATCAGCCGAACGTCAAGAAAATGGCTTTGTAGATGCTGTCGCTCAAGCAGTGAAAGCAAATGATAATAAGCCAATCACACTCAAAACAAAAGATGCAACCATTCGTGGTGTAATCAAAGCAGAGAAATATACTGGTCGTCAGATGTCTGGCTCAGAGCCATATACTGATGTTCAACTCTTTACCTCAAAAGGTATTATTAATCTTTCAATGAAAGGTCCTAGCGCACCATCTCTTGCTGGTGGCGGTCTTCGTGGTATTGAAGAAATTATCCCAGGCATCTCTGCACGTTTCTTTAGAGCCGCATATGACAACCACATTAAGAAGGGTCGTAAAGCAGGTGATAAAGTGCCGGATACTTTTGCTAAACTCAACGATAAAGACAAGCAACTTCTCGTTATTGGTAACAAACCGATGGGAGGTCCAATTCATTACATGTATATTGGCCCAATGGATGTTTCGTCTAAGTTTGGTAACGGCACACTGACTGTCAATGGTAAATGTATCGAAGCAGTCAAATACGCTAAATCAAAGGACTTGTTCTTCAGACTGAGAGCAAGACGAATAGACCAAACGTTTGACCCCGAAGCATCTGACAAGAATGGTATCCCTAAAATCTATGGTAAGTCGCCGTCAAAGGGTGACAGCGCAGGTCGTCTGGTCATTACAGACAAGCCTAGTGGAGGAAGAGACATTATCGTCTTTTAATCAACATGCAATTTAGTGATTTCATAACAGAGCAAAAGAATACTCACATGACTCATATCGAGGACAAAGTTCTCTATGGTGGTGTGAAAGGCACTCGTGAAGCAATCAATGCATTGCGCGAGTTGCGTAATATGCTTGCAGGAGCAGGTGGTAAAGCGAAACTTTCAACGAAGTGGGATGGCGCACCTGCTATCTTTGCTGGTATTGACCCGCGTGATGGTGAGTTCTTTGTCGCAAAGAAGGGCATCTTCAACAAGAACCCAAAAGTCTATAAGACAGCAAAAGAGATTGATGCTGACACGTCTGGTGACCTTGCATCGAAACTGAAAGACGCATTGAAGTATCTGCCAGAACTTGGTATCACAGGCATTATTCAAGGCGACTTCTTGTTCTCACAAAAAGACCTGAAAGCAAAGAGTGTCGATGGTGTGAAGTATGTCACGTTTCATCCTAACACAATCATCTATGCTGTGCCATATGACCAAGCGACAGAGATACGCAAGTCAAAGATTGGTATTGTGTGGCACACGACATACAGTGGCACAGACTTTGAAAGCATGAAAGCCACATACGGTGTCAACGTATCTCGTTTCAAGAATTCTAAGAATGTCTACTCGGCTGATGCTATGTTGCGTGATGTGTCTCGCGCCACGATGGGCAAAAAAGAAACTGCTGAAGTAACAAAGTATCTGTCACAAGCAGGCTTTCTGTTCAACAAGATTGCGAGTTCGACACTTCGAGAACTTGAGAACAATCAAGAACTTGCTCAACTTATCGAACAATACAATAATACCTTTGTTCGAAGAGGTCAATTGATTCCAGATTCAACACGCCATGTTACTGGATTAATCAAATGGATTCAACAAAAGTTTCAAGCAGAAGCAGATAAACGTAAGTCTGAAAAGGGTAAAGCGACTCAATATAAGAGACTTGATGATATTATGAAGTTTTTTAGTGTTAAAAATAAAAAATCTTTAATTAGCATGTTTGATTTACAGAAAAATCTTGTATTTGCAAAATTAAAACTTATAAATAAACTTAACAGTATTAGTAAACTTGGCACGTTTGTTCAAACGAATCAAGGATACAAAGTCACTGGCGCAGAAGGATTTGTTGCTATTGACGACTTAGGTGGTGATGCGGTCAAGTTGGTTGACCGCTTGGAATTTTCGTATAATAACTTCAGTCCAGATGTTTTAAAAGGCTGGCAGAAGTAATGGGACAAACCAAGAGGTAAAACGATGGCGAAACCAATGAGCCTGAAAACATTTCTGAATGTGGACTACACTCAAACGGGTGACCCACAACTTGCATATAATGCGAAGAAACGCAAATCTGCCATTCCTACGGGAAGTAATGCAGAATACTCTTCAACGACTCCTCCCACAAAAGATGAAGCACTGACTGTTCAACAGCGTCTTGCTCGTGGTCGCCAACTACGCAAAAATAAAGCCAAAATCGCTATCGGTCGTAAACGCGCCGCTCGTAAATTTGCTAGTATGGACGTTCTAAAGAAACGTGCCCGTAAATCTGCTCGTAAAGCCATCTACAAAAAACTTACCAAAGGTATAGATAAAAGCGACTTGTCAGTTGCTCGTCGTAGAGAAATTGAGAAGAAACTCGAAAAGATGGGTCCGCGTATTGACCGCATTGCAAAGAAAATGCTACCCGCGACTCGTAAAAAAGAGAAAGAACGCAAACAAGCTATGAGAGCAGGTAATAAAAAGTGATTAAAAATTTCAGTCAGTATTTGGTAGAAGAGAGCCGTGAGGCATTCTTTACGTTTGGTCGGATGAATCCGCCAACGATTGGTCATGGTAAAGTCATCGATACGATTGTATCAAAGTCGAGAGGCTCTGACTATAAGATTTTTGTATCTCAGACAACGGGCGCAAAAGACCCCCTATCGTATTCCGATAAAGTAAAACACTTACGCAAGATGTTCCCAAAGCATGGTCGTAACATCATTGTAGACAAATCTATCAAAAATGTATTCAATGTTGCTGTCAAACTCTATGACATGGGCTACAAGAAAATCACAATGATTGTTGGTAGCGACCGTGTTGCAGAGTTTAAGGGACTGCTTGAGACATACAATGGCAAGAAAGCCCGTCACGGTTTCTATAACTTCGAGACAATCAATGTTGTATCTGCTGGTCAGCGTGACCCAGATGCAGAAGGTGTTGCTGGCATGTCTGCTTCGAAGCAACGTGCAAACGCAAAAGACAATAACTATCAAGCATTCACACAGGGTGTTCCGAAGTCTATGTCAGACCGTGATACTCGCAAACTCTTTAACGATGTTCGTAAGGGTCTGGGTCTGAAAGAAGAACGCACATTCAAGCGTCACATCGACCTTGGTAAACTTGATGATACACGCGAAGCATATGTTCAAGGTGACCTCTATGAAATTGGCGACACTGTAGCAATCAAAGAGAGTGATGAAGTTGGTATCGTATCTGTTCTAGGTTCTAACTATGTTATCGTAGAAACCAATGAAGGTAAGCGTCATCGTAAATGGCTCGATGCAGTAGAACTTGTTGAGAAAACAAAAACTGCTCAAGACCCAGATGTCGATGAGAAGCCTGGGACACAGCCAAAGAACTATTACAAAGGTGTGAAGAAGAAGACAAAAGCCGCAAGAGCCGCACACTTCAGAAAACATGGAAAGATGGACGATGATAATCCAGGCGCTTACAAGCCTGCGCCGGGTGACGCTAAAGCCAAGACAAAGCCGTCAACATACACAAAACAATTCAAATCGATGTATGGAGAAGAAGCAGGAGCAGGTGAAGAAGGCACAGACAAACTCGTCAAGAAATATAAGAAAGACACTCCTGGTGAAAGCGTAGACGAAAGAGTTTTCGGTAAGACTGGGCCGTTTGGTAGTAAAGGTGGTAGCATTGTTTTATTCAGAGGTGTTGATAAGTTTCTTGATAAAGTTGTGAATGGCAAGCAATACAAAAAAGCAGTTCGCGCATATCTCGACTGGAGACGTAAGAATCCAGGCAAAGGGCCGACTGGTGCATGGGACTTCTTCAGAATGTATGGTGTTGAGAGTCCACGCCAGATGGTCGATTACTTTGACCAAATGGTTAAAAAAGGCATTCTTCCAGCACATTTAGGTTTTGATAGAAAATCGCCGAAATCTAAAACAATTTTTCCTAAAGGCGTGAATGCACAGGCAGAAGACGTTGATGAGTCTCTGTGGGCAAACATTCACAAGAAAAGAAAAGAAGGTCGCCCTATGAGAAAGCCTGGAGAGAAAGGTGCACCGAAAGCATCTGACTTCAAATCTGCTCGTGGCGAGGAAGTCGAAGAAGATGCCGTCGCAACGGCAAAAGATAAAATCGAACGCGAAAAACAAACAGATAAAAAGAAACATGACTCAATGCTTGACCGTGCAAGACTCGCACGAGCAAAAGCAAAGAATAGAGAGACACAACCATGAGTGGCAGAAAAACTTTTAGAAAATTCTATGCAGAGAGACTGGACGAGAAGTTTGGTAGATTGGATAAAAAGGATGCCAATTATTTTGGTTGGGTAGTTCGATATGAAATCCGTTCAAGAGGATATACTCGTGCATTTGACCTTGATAGTATTAAGAAAGGTCAAGAAAGAAAAGCAGAAAAAGAATTACCTCGTCTGTTGAAGATTATTGCCAAAGAGAACAGGGTAAAAGTTAAAGACATAGAAAATGCGAAAATAGAAAAACAACCACCAGCGGGTTATAGTTTGGACGAGTCTCTTCAGGAAAAGAATGAGGCACTCACGAAAAAAGCAGAGAAGTCTGGTATCTCGTATGGCACACTGAAGAAAGTTTATGACCGTGGCGTGGCTGCATGGAGAACAGGTCACAGACCTGGCACTACTCCACAGCAGTGGGGATATGCTCGTGTCAATGCATTTATAGTCAAAAAGAAAAAGGGTGGTCTGAACCACGATAAGGATTTAGCGTAATGAAAACTTTTAAAGAACTCAGAGAAAAGACTCTCACTCCTGCTGAGAAAAAGAAACGGGAAGAGATTGCCAAGGCAATGGAGAAAGATAATCCTGATATGCCTATGGACAAGAAGATGGCGATTGCCACTGCTACTGCAAAGCGTGTCGCTGAGTATGGTGGTCCTCCAATCTCACGCAAAGCGTATCTGAAGCAGAAGCCTATGAGTAAAGAACTTGATGAGGGTCGTATGAAAGAACTTCATGGCTATATTGACCGTGGCATGTCTGCTCAACAGATTGCAAAGAAAATGAAACTTGATGTTAAAACGATTCAAGCATTGATGCCTAAAGAATCCGTTGAAGAAGCAAAAGATACTTTTGTTGTCTATAAACAAACCGGTATTGGCAAAATGAGAAAACTTGCTACACTCAAAACGATGCCAAAGGGTAAAGCACTAGACAAAGTTCTCGACAAGTATGATGCTGATGGCGTTATAGCAATGTCTAAAATTCAAAGAAACAAAATTAGAGTTCATGAAGCAGTCTCTCCTGCTCAACAGGCCGCGATTGCGATTGCGAAGAAAGAGAAGGGTGAGAAACCTCAAGAGGAGTCTCGTGCATATCGTGATGCAATGAAAGGCATGAAGTCTCGCAGTGCAACTCGTGGTATGGCAACGACCAAGAAAGACAAAGACACTGAGGCATCTGATGATGACCGTAAAGCGGCGTCTAAAAATATCATCATGCAGTTGCGTAAAGCATCCGACTTATCTACTGGAGCGAACATTGAGTTTGAAAAAGGTAAAGGCAAGGTTGACCGTGCAACAGCACAGAACGTTCTCGCCAAGTTCAATCGCCTCCAGAAGCCAATTGACAAAGAGAAGTTTCAGAAATCAATCAAGTCACTTGCCGACATTAAGAAAATCTTAGGTAAATAAAAATGGCACAGTATTCCGTCAATCGTCAAACACATTTCAATACAAGCAACTCAGACTTGCATGAAGTTGTTATGCTTGCTGACCAAGACGGGAATCTCATCAATACATTTGGTGCGGCATCTAATGTGATTATCTCTGCTGGACAACTTGAGGGATACTCTGGTGTTCATAAGTTTGGTGCAGTATATGGAACAAGTGGTTCTACGATTCATACGGTTTGGACTGCCGCAGACACCGTTGCAACTAAACTCTACGACTGGACATACAGTGCTGGTGTTGTGACTGTTGTATCGTCATCTGGTTCAGATGTAACCGATGTGACTGTTCAAGGACTAGATGAAAACTACAACTTCGTAGAAGAGACTTTCACACTTACAGGCGCAACACCGACTGCGGCGGGTTCAGTAACCTTTGCGCGAGTCAATCGTGCATTCATGCACACTGCAACAAATGTCGGTAAGATTCAAGTGAAGAGAGGTTCAACTGTTGTCACTGAGATTGGTGCTGGTTTTGGTCAGACACTTCAGTGTATCTACACTGTTCCTGCTGGCAAGACTGCATATCTAATGAACCTGTCTGCATCTACTTCCAAGAACCAAGTAACTGACTTGTTTCTTTTTCAGAGACCTTTTGGTGGTGCATTCCGTGTTCAAACAACAATTTCTTTGAACCAAAGCAATCAAACGCTGGAGTTTCCAGTTCCCTTAAAACTTACAGAGAAGACCGATATTGATTTGAGAGTAGAAGGTTCGAACAACGCAACTGTTTCTGCTGACTTCACAATGATATTGGTGGATAACGACTAATGAAAAGATTTACAGAACACACAAACTGCGGAACGGACGAGTGTTGCGGCACTTGTTCGTCTCTTATTGAGAACAACATTTATCGTGTTGGGTCAGAGAGATACTTCGAATACTTCCGCGAAGCAAGAGAGAAATATTATGCTAGTGAGTTAGAACTTGACGAAGCAGATGTTGACATCATGGAGTCTGACCTTGGTGAGTTCGCTCAATGGCGCGGAGAGAATGTGGCGCTTGATTGCATCTTTGAAGAAGAGAAACAACCAGAACTGAATAAACCCAAAAAGGGTGGTCCAAAGAAATACTATGTGTATGTCAAAGACCCTAGCACTGGTAACATCAAGAAAGTTACTTGGGGCGACACGACAGGTCTGAAGGTTAAACTCAATGACCCAGCGGCTCGTAAATCATTTGCGGCTCGTCATAAGTGTGACACACGAAACGACAAAACAAAGGCATCATACTGGGCATGTAGATTGCCTCGCTATGCGAAACAACTTGGTTTATCAGGAGGAGGTTCCTTCTTTTGGTAAACCCTTATACTGACTCGGGCAATACAAGAGTATTTTCGAGTGATGTTGATGAATTAGATTTGATATGGCATCGTGATTATAATGATAGACAGATAGTTGTCATTGAAGGTAACGGATGGAAGTTACAGAAAGACAACGAAGAACCTGTCATTATGAAACACGGCGTTGTATATGAAATAAAAGCAATGGAATATCATCGAATACATAAAGGGTTCGGTGATTTAGTTTTGAAGATACATGAGCAAATTGATTAATATTCTCTATCGCGGTGGCGGTGGTGGTGAGTTTCTAGGAAGCATTCTTACAGCACATAAAGATATTGTTACAAAGAATGTCGATTATGATGAGACTATCGAGAGATGGCATTTCGAAAGAGACGATGAACTGTCTCAAAGATATATCGATGGTAGTCAACCCGTATCGGCTAGAGACTGGGATGACACTCTTTGGAACATACGATTAGACCACGGTTACGGTTTTCATGTTCATAAAGAGTATTATCGAGACTATCTCTGGAGTAACTGGAGTAAGACAAAGACAATCTTACTTCAGCCAAAAGAAGAGAGCAGTGTCAAATATATTGACCGACTTGTGAAAACAAAAGTCAAACCAGGACCGAATAATAAAGATGGTCAATGGTTAGTTCAGAATGGATTTGATATGAAGAAGTTTTGGGGTCAACCTTGGAAGTCTTGTCAAGAACTGACGACACTATATAAGGATATGATTCCGAGCGGACATGACTATATTGAAATTGACCCGTGTGAATTGTTTCATAGAAGCAGAGTTCGGAGTGACTTCGCACTTAATAGGATAATAAAATATCTTGAATTAGATGATTATTTGATAGATGAATGGACGTTTAAGATAGAAAAATACAGAATAAAGAATAAAATTCTTATAAATAAAACTATAGTTTAATGGGAACTAAAATGGCTGAGACACAAGCACAACGACTAGACCGCATCGAGGGTAAAATAGATAAACTTGCCGACGCAATGATTGCTATTGCTCGTGCCGAGGAGAAACTCATTTCTATAGAAAAAAACAATCAGAACAACTTTGAGAGAATGAACAAGTTCTCACAGAAGTTAGACCATATCGAGAAGAAGGTGGACGATAACGCTCACACTGTCTCAATCATTAACAAGGTCGTCTATATGCTCGGAGCGGCAGTGATTGCCGCATTCGTCAAGTATATGTGGATGTAACGGAGAAACCAATGAATAAGCAAGATATTAAGAAAATGGGTGAAGCATGGAGTTCCGTTGTTAATCCCGTAGTAGAAGTTCTCGAAGAGGGAACAGAATTATTTCAAGTAAACATTAAAGGCGAAGGTGGTGCTACCATCAGAGCGCGTTCTGAGAAAGAGGCTATTGCCAAGGCTTTCAAAAAGATGCGTATCGCTAACAGATTTACAAACGACAAAAAGTTTATGTCGGGCGTTAAAGTTGTCCCTGCTGAATCAGTAGAGACAGACGAAGATAGTCTTCAAGAAAAAATGGATCCTACAGACCATGTTAAAGAAAAAGATGGTAAGTTCTGTGTATACAATGCAGACGGTAGTGTTGCAAAAGAGTTTGACAATAAAGCAGACGCAGACAAGTATGCAATTGCTAACCATGACAAGATGATGGCAACCAAAAAAGAAGACGCATCTAACGATGACGAAGATGACGGTGAAGGCATCGACAAGGTAGACCCAAAGGCTGCCAAGAAGAAGTTCAAAGACCGTAAAGACAAAGACATCGACAACGATGGTGATGTTGATTCATCTGACAAGTTCTTGCACAAACGCCGTAAAGCGATTGGTAAAGCCATGAGTAAAGACAAGCCTGTAGGTAATTCTGGTGAGAAGAAAGCCGAGATTTCTAAAATCGGTGAAGCGGCTGAAGAGTTGCTTGGCATGATTGAGTCGGCTGCAAAAGCACAGAAAGCAAATGCTACTGAGCCAGAAGACATCATGGACAAAGAGTCCGAGAAGTCTAAGCAGTTCGCAATGGCTCACTCTAAGTCTGACAAGAAAATCGAAGACAACTATGAAGATGGTGTCAAGAAGACTACTGAAGCTGGCAAAGCAACAAAAGCAAAATCAGGCAAGCGTTCTCAAGACAACGCCGCTGGTGATACTAATGTTGTGAAATCAACAGAGGCTCCAGCAAAAGGTCAGATGGAAGCATATGTTAATGCAATTCGCAAAGATAACGAAAGATTAGGTAAATAATATGGCTATCAAACCCCCGGCTTGGTGTGGTAATGCTGTTCCTACAACTCGTGGTTGGGTTGACCCAGCGACAAACGAGTTGTATGCGTCAGGCAGATTCACACAACAACAGATTGATGAGTTCTTTGGTCTTGAGCCAATTGTAGAACAAGTTCAAGAACCTGCTAGTGTTCAGACATTAACAGAGGCACCTATTGGTGATAAGTCTCTTGATGATATGACTAAAGTTGAACTCGAAGCACTTGGTGAACAGTATGGTGTTAAACTTGATGTCAAAAAGAAAAAGTCAACACTTATTGAGAAAATGGCAGGTTTGTTAAAAGACTAGATAGAGGGCAACTTCTATTTGGACTCATTATGCAACTCACCGAAAAAAACTTAGTTTTATACGCCGCTCAAAACTACTACAATCCCAAGTGCATTGATAGTGAAGAGTTCTTTGATGACTTAAAAAGATTTAAGTATGTCAAAAGACTTGTCAATCGATATCTTGAGACTGGAGTGGTTTCTGAGCGGCTTATGGTTAACCACTTAATTGTTATTTTTAATGTGTTTGGACATGATGCTGGGCTAAATATACTAGAATTGAAAATTGATTTAGACCAATGGAATATACTAAAACCATACTTAATTAAATTGAAAGCAATTAAAAACACTGACTACACTAATATTGAAATGGATGAAGTTGTAGTGGAAGCACTGAGGAAAATTTAAAATGGGAATTCTTAAATCCGCCGCAGACTTGGTCTACACAATTCGCTTTCTAAAAGTTCTAGTGACACCTTTCAAAGATACTGGTGCTTTCAAAGCAGGTATCATCGATGAGAATGGTAAGAAGAACAAAGAGTTCAAACTAAACACAACAGAAAATCGTAAAGCATATGCTGAACATTATACATCGTTTCTTAGACTGGTGTATAATGTAAAACGCATCATGGCTCTTGCTCCTGGTGGTCAATCGGTAGTCGCTCGTTATGGTGCGGCTCTGGCGCTCATACGAGAGCATGGAGAACTATCAAATAAAAATCTTGAGAAAATTCATGCCGAAACAGGAATCGACATTCTCGATGTTCTAGCCGAGGATACGCAGTGGTTCATGCTAGAAGATAAAAAATTATCTCCTGGAATATATCGCATGAAGTATGATACATTAACAACAGAGTGTGAAGAGGTTGTTTTTAAAGACGACAAGATTCGTGTGCTTGAAACTGATGCTGAACCAATTACAGAAGTTTTTGGTATTGATGTCTACAAAGGTGTTCACGAGAACTCTAAACAATGGGTATATTTTACAACAGGTGAAATCGTAAAATGACGTGGAATCTCACGGGTAAGACCGAAGAGACAATACAAGCGTTCAAAACTGAATTACCAGAATTTGACACAGTAAAAAATATTCTTTGTATTGGCTCACATGATGGCTTTGGTGACTTAATTGATATCGAGTGTGATGTTTGGGACGAAGATATTCAAAGAAAGTCTTTTAAAGAGTATATTGAGAACGGTAGTATAGCAAGTTCAGCAGATGTCGAGGTCGATGCAATCTACATTAATGGTGCTATTGCTCGACGAAATTTACCTGCAATAATGACTTGGGCACTTAAAACAAATGTTAAATATGTTCTGGTTGATAAGACACACGAACCGATTGTAAAAGAAAGATATTATACATATGTGTATAAGACAAGAAAGAGTAATCACAATGTATTCTGTCATTTCAGATATGTTGACGAAAAAATGAACAATCAGATGATAACTGTTCTAAAGAGGTATAATATATGAAGACCTGGACACATTTTTACGAAGAGATGACGGGAACTACAGCCGTAGCTGGTGCAGGTGATAATCCCGAGAAGATAGTTCCTGTATATATAAAAAAGAGAAAGAAGGACAGAGAAAAAGTCCTCAGACGATTTATTGACAATCGTGAAAAGAGTGAAGCGAAGATGCGTGAACGCATCGAAAAATCAAAAGGATAAGTTATGAAATATATTATTATTTTAGGATTACTATCAATCGTGACTATTGGATACACAATCTATACGAGCGAAACCCTTGAAATCTTGAGTGATTCCATGCTTTGGGACTCATGTGTAGGCAACTGTTAATAGGAGATTAGAATGTTAGATTTTATCACATCAAGAATTAAAGAACGCACATCACTTGACGGCATTGCCTTGATTGGTGCTGGCGTTGTATTTTTAGTATTCAAACCATTTGCTTCGATTGCCGCATATGCCGCTATCGCATATGGTGCATGGACGTTCTATAAGAAAGAAGACTAATGTTTAAATTATATGCGATGCTTGCAGTTGTAGGCATTGTCGGTGCAGTTCTGTTCGGTGCTTGGTATGAATACCGAGACATGCAACAACGCATCGCTACCCTTCGAGAAAACAATGCTAAGTTAGAAACCGTTGCGAAAGCAAATGCTGAGGCGCTTGAAGAAGTGACCGCATTTGCTAATCAGATGGAAGAAAGCAATCTTGAACTACAAGCAAACCTCCGAAAAGCAGAAGCATACAAAGACGAACTTCTGAGCAAGTTTCAGAAACACAATCTTACTAAGTTGTCTTTGAGAAAGCCTGGACTAATAGAAGGGAGGATAAACAATGCTACGAAAGAAGTTTTTGACGACATCGAGTCTCTTACTGCTATCACTAACGATTAGTGGTTGTGCCATGTTTCGACCCGGCGAGGACAGAGTGGTCGTGCAAAGTCAAATTGTCGAGCGAAAAATTCCATTGCAGGGTAATCCTAAGCCTGTAACACTTGGTGACCCGACATTCTATGTTGTGACACAAGAGAATTTCGATGAGTTTCTAGAGAGATTTACCAAAGAAGAAGGCGAACCATGGGTGTTCTATGCCATGAGTGTTCGTTCATATGAGACACTCGCATTGAATGTTGCTGAGACACGCCGATATCTGGAACAACAAAAAGAAATTATCGTCTATTACGAATCTGCCATCACTGGCAAAAAAGAAGAACCTAAAGAAGAAATCACGGAGAAATAATATGGATTTTGTTATCGAACAACTTATTACATGGTGGCAGTTCACTGTGTTTGGTATTCTGGTTATCGCTGGATACATCGCAAACTTATTTGGTGTTGACCAAGACGAGCCTTTGGTGGGATTGAAGTTCAAAGAGATGCCGCACATGAAACCTATTGCTATCCCTACAGCAGGCAAAGGTTTCTGGGGTGCTATCTGGTTGTGGCTAATGGGAACACGCACATGGGAAATCGCCAAAGACTGGCAGTTCTCTGTGAATGGCGAGAACTATGTCGTACCAAAAGGTTTCGTATTTGATGGCGCATCAGTTCCCAAGTTCCTAGCATCGTGGTTGTCACCAACTGGTGTATTGCTTGTCGGTGGTCTGGTTCACGACTATGCATACAAATATACAGTCTTACTCAAGAAGGGTAAGAAGTCAACATCAGAACCTATGACACAGAAAGAAGCCGACCAACTGTTCCGTGATATTAATATCGAACAGAATGGCTTTCATCTTCTCAACAATCTCGCATACTGGGCATTGAGAATTGGTGGTTTTGTTGCTTGGAACGGTCATCGTAAACGCGGCGAAACTATTCAATAAAATAGTTGACTTTTGGCTCAATTTGGGCTATAATAAGACAATATGAAAATTGTAATGGGTATAGATATAACTATCCCCTAGTGAAACCATCTGCCTTTAGGAACCCAAATGTCCGTTAAAATTGATAAGAAGAAAGACTCTCTACTTGCTGAATACGCTGTGGGGATGCTGAAAGATTTTTACCTGAATGATTATGAGAAGAGTCCACAAGAAGGTTTCGCAAGAGCATCACTAGCGTGGAGTAAGTATAGAGAAGAGATTGACGACGACCTTGCACAGCGTCTCTATGACTATGTGTCTAACAAGTGGTTCATGTTTGCCTCTCCTGTATTGTCAAATGCTCCCAATGGTGAGAAGAAAGACAAAGGGATGCCTATCTCTTGCTTTCTCACATATGTGCCTGACACACTCGAAGGTTTGATTAGTCACTCGTCTGAGTTACGTTGGCTGTCAGTCTATGGTGGTGGCGTTGGTGGTCACTGGTCAGATGTGCGAACTGTTTCAGACATCGCGCCTGGACCAATGCCATTTCTACATACAGTAGATGCAGACATGATTGCATATCGTCAAGGCAAGACACGCAAGGGTTCATATGCCGCATACATGGATATCTCACATCCTGATATCGTAGAGTTCATGAACATGCGTATTCCTACTGGTGATGTTCAACGCAAGGCTCTCAACTTACACAATGCTATAAATATCAGCGATGAGTTCATGCAGTGTGTAGTCGAGAACAAAGACTTCGACTTGCGTGACCCCAAAGACGATAGTGTAAAAGATACTGTCAATGCTCGTAAGTTATGGGAACGTATTCTTGAGATTCGTTTTCGGACTGGCGAACCGTATCTTAACTTTATCGACACAGCAAACAATGCGTTACCGCAACCCCTAAAAGACTTAGGTCTAAAGATTAACGGGTCTAATCTCTGTAATGAGATTCACCTACCGACAAGTGCAGACAGAACTGCTGTCTGTTGTTTGTCCTCACTGAACTTGGAATACTATGATGAATGGAAAGATACGACTATTGTTCGTGACCTTGTGCGGATGCTTGATAATGTCTTGCAGTTCTTTATCGACGAAGCACCAGACACAATCACAAGAGCAAAATATAGTGCAGAGCGAGAACGCTCAATCGGACTCGGAGCAATGGGATTCCACAGCCTCCTCCAAAAACACGGAGTTGCATGGGAGTCCGAAGCCGCAAGAGAAATCAACAAGACCGTGTTCGATAGAATTAAGTCAGAAGCAGTTGCAGAAACTGAACTCCTTTCCGAAGAGCGTGGCGAGTATCCTGACGGTGTTGGCAGCGGACGGCGTAACTCGCACTTGCTCGCCATCGCACCGAACGCCTCTAGTGGAATAATTCTATCAACAAGTCCTTCTATCGAACCATTGAAGGCAAATGCATATACTCACAGAACTCGTGCTGGTTCGTTTCTTGTGAAGAACAAGTATCTCGACGAACTGTTGACAGAGAAGGGTGAGAACAACGATTCTAACTGGACATCTATTATCACTAAAAAGGGTTCTGTTCAGCATCTTCCGTTTCTTACAGAAGGCGAAAAGGCTATATACAAGACAGCAGATGAACTTGACCAGAACTGGGTTGTTCAACACGCCGCAGAGCGTCAAGAGTTCATCTGTCAAGGTCAATCTGTCAATCTGTTCTTTCCTGCGGGAGCGAAAAAATCATATGTCAATGGCGTCCATCTTAGCGCCTGGACGCAAGGACTTAAAGGTCTATACTATCTACGCACCGAAGCCAAACAACGCGCAGAGAATGTCTCTGAGAAGGTAGAGCGTGTTGCACTTGCGGGTGATATGCGAACCATTGTATATGGCAAGTCAGATTGTCCATTCTGTTCTATGGCAAAGGAAGAACTTCGCTTGCGTGGCATTCCTTTTGATTACATCGACCTAAAAGAAATTGGCAAGACTGCCCGTGAAGTGACAGGTCGAGAAGTTAAAACAGTCCCACAAATTTACATCGAAGGTGAATACATTGGGGGTTATGATGAACTTATGGAATACTTTAACAAACCATTAGAAACACAAGAAGACGACGAATGTAGAGCCTGCGAAGGTTAGAGGAGAAACAATGTCACTACTAGATTTTAGCACAACATATAAACCGTTTGCCCACCCATGGGCTGTAGAACTATCAAAGAAACACGAAGAAATTCATTGGACAGAAGACGAAGCGGAACTGTCTGAGGACGTTCAAGACTGGAAGACTAAACTGACTGATGTAGAGAAGAACTTCATCACTCAAGTCTTGCGTCTGTTTACACAGTCTGATGTTCAGGTTGGTGAGAACTACCATGAACTACTGATTCCAAAGTTCAAGAACAATGAAGTCCGCAACATGCTGTCATCGTTTGCCGGTCGTGAAGCAACTCATCAACGTGCATATGCATTGTTGAATGATACGCTCGGTCTGCCTGACGAAGACTTTCACATGTTTCTCGAATACAAAGAGATGGCAGACAAGATTGACTTCATGAAACAAGGTGACATCAATAGTCATACTGGTCTCGCATTGTCTCTCGCACAGTCCGTCTTCAACGAGGGTCTGTCAGTGTTCGCATCGTTTGTGATGCTGTTGAACTTCCAACGCTTCGGTAAGATGAAGGGTATGGGCACAATCGTTGAGTGGTCTATTCGTGACGAGACTCTGCATGTGCAAGGTAATGCGAAACTGTTTCGTGAGTTCTGTGAAGAGAAACCACGCATAGTCAATGATGAACTGAAGTCTAAAATCTATCAGATGGCAAAAGATGTTGTCAAACTAGAAGACCGATTCATCAAACTTGCATTTGATGGTATGGAGATGGAAGGTCTGTCAGAAGAAGACGTAAGACAATACATCCGTCACATCGCAGACCGCAGACTTCTACAACTTGGCATGAAACCAAAGTTCGG
>Ga0098049_1000143_pt1 | contig 27300 bp, 33 predicted proteins | sample 13BtaG_FD_92582 | JGI IMG/M metagenome (GOLD analysis project Ga0098049, IMG submission 92582) | Marine viral communities from the Subarctic Pacific Ocean - 13B_ETSP_OMZ_AT15268_CsCl metaG | ecosystem: Environmental > Aquatic > Marine > Oceanic | place: Subarctic Pacific Ocean | collected...
ACTAGGACTAAAGTCATGGAAAGCACCTGTCATTTTGTTTTTGCCTGCAATAACATCAAAGCCGTATATAGGCGCATCGTTATTAAGTACAGGAAAACAACATACGTGCATCATCCACAAGCCTTTAGACTCACGTGCATCTACTACATCAATGTGCGCTCTACGTACACTGTCGTTTGCATACACACGGTTAATCCAACTGCCGTCTTCTTTATTAAAGTGATCTAAGCCTGGTTCTTCAATCTCAGTTGCATACTCTTCGAATATGTCAAGTATATCACTCTGACACTGTGTCAGATGGTTCCAAAGTACGCTCAAGGCCTAACTCCATTAGTTGTTGAAATAATTGTGTTGCTGAGTCAAATACCCAGTTGGCTTCTTCGGCCATATCATCTGTTGTAATAGCACGTATCTTTTCTTTGATTTCTTTTGTATCGCCTTCAAAGTCATACATTCTGCCTTCGCCTGGAATACGTTTCTTAATCATTTGTCCACCGCTAAGGTCGCCCATTATCAAAACATAAATGTGTGCAATGAGTTTATCTCTATCTTGCATGATTGTTCTCATGCGGTGTAAGTAGTCTATTGTACTTTGTACCATTAAAGGTTCTTTATCGTGTTTCCATAGTTCTGCGATATCTGCTTCTATCTTTAACTTTCTACGTATATCACCTGTCTCTGCAAATATACCCTGTGCGCCTGCCATTGCTTCTAAGATGTCATACTTTTTGTGTTGATTCCACAAGTAAGTAGCATACAAGTCAGGGTGTATTTTACCACACATTAATAGTTTTGCAAATTCTTGTCTTTCTGCGTTCTTGTGATGTTCCCAAGTAAGCTCTTTTAATTTACTACTCATTCTTGCTCCATTTTAACTGTCAAAGGAAATCCGTGATTTCTACTTGCAGTTGTTGTTTCGATTGTCTTTTGTTCGGCTATTTCATATGTATATATGCCCGCAACGCCTGACCCATCGTTATGAATGGCTAGTGTAATTTGTTCTGCTGTTTCTCGGGTATGTTTGAATATGTTTTGTAACACTTCAATAACCCACTCCATTGGAGTTTGTTCATCGTTTAAAAAGATAACCTTATACATAGGCGGCTCTTTAATTTCCTTTTTAAGGACTTCGTCTATCTTAACTACTTCGTCTAGTGTAGTATCTTCCAAGTTCATTTTTGCTCCTTAATAAGGGGAGATATTTCACTCCCCTTAGCTGTTTACTTGTTGTCGTAATCAACTGCGTCCAATGTAGTTGTATCATTGATTGCAATTTTCTTTGGTTTCATTGCTTCCGGTACTTCACGTACTAGGTGAATGTTTAGCATACCTAACTCTAGTCCTGCATTGCGTACATCTACGTGATCTGCAAGTGTAAAGTCTCTACGGAAAGTTCTTTCTGCAATGCCTTTGTGTAAGTAATTTACACTATCATCGCCTGTTTTCTTAGAACCTTCAATTGAGAGTACATTACCTTCTTTAGTAATGTCTAGGTTGTCCATACCAAATCCAGCAACAGCCAATGTGACCATAAATTCATTTTCATTGATTTGTGCTATATTATATGGTGGATATCCGGCACCCTTAGATGCTGAGTTTTCAAATAACCTATCCATATCATCAAACATTTGATCGAATCCAATAAAATGCTTATGCATTGATGGTAGGTTTAGTGTAGTTAGTCTTGTCATAGTTTTCTCCTTTATTAAGCAAGTTTAACATAATGTACCCTTTCGGCGTACAAGTTTATTTACCTTCAGTATCACTTTCAGTAAATTCTGCATCGACGATGTTTTCATCTTTCTCAGTATCAGTAACATCGAATTCTTCTTGAGCTTGTTCCTGTTCTGTACTATCTTTGATAGCAAATATAGGACGCATAGCCTCTTGAAGTTTTGCGAACGCTTCATCGATTGCAATTTTGTCGTCACCTTTACACGCTTCTTCAAGACTTTCTATACTAGCATTAAACACTTCAACATCTAAATCTCTTAGTGTTTCGTTGTCTTTAACTGCTTCATAGTCTTTCTTAAACTGTGCAATGGTTCCTTCTGCTAGGTTCTTAGTATCTACTAGTTCCCTTGCAGTCTTATCTTTGTCAGCATTAGCTTCAGCGTCTTTGATCATTTGTTCAATTTCGCTTTCGTTAAGTCCGCTTGAATCCTTAATCACAATGTTTTGTTTCTTTTGTGTTGCAGTATCCATTGCTGACACATTCAAGATACCGTTTGCATCTAAGTCAAAGGTAACTTCAATTTGTGGTTCGCCTCTACGTGCTGGTCTAATACCGTCTAGGTTAAACTGTCCTAGTACTTTATTATCACGTACAAACTCACGCTCACCTTGTCCAACTGTAATAGTTACAATAGGTTGATTGTCTTCTGCCGTACTAAAAGTTTGTGACTTCTTAGTAGGAATGGTTGTGTTCTTATCGATGATCTTAGTCATCACACCGCCCATTGTTTCAATACCTAATGACAAAGGAGTAACGTCTAATAATAGTACGTCATTTGTTTCTCCGCTTAGTACTGAACCTTGAATAGCCGCACCCATTGCAACTGCTTCATCTGGGTTAACATCTTTACGAGGTGCTTTACCAAAGAAGTTTTCAACTGCTGTTTGTACTGCTGGCATACGTGTTTGTCCACCAACTAGTATAACTTCGTCAATGTTCTTTGCTTCAACGCCTGCGTCTTTACATGCAGTCTTACAAGGTTTAATTGAACGCATTATTAGTTGTTCTACTAGTGATTCAAACTTAGCTCTTGTAATACTAATTGTTAAGTGCTTAGGTCCTGTAGCATCAGCAGTAATATATGGCAAACTTATTTCTGTTTGCGTTGTACTACTAAGTTCTACTTTTGCTTTTTCAGCGGCTTCTTTTAAACGCTGTAGTGCCATTGAATCAGTCTTTAGGTCAAAGCCATCTGACTTTTTAAATTCAGCTACTAAATGATCTAGTAAAGCATTGTCAAAGTCTTCACCGCCTAAGAATGTATCACCATTAGTTGACAGTACTTCAAATTGCTTCTCACCATCTAGTTCAGATATTTCAATAACTGAAATATCAAATGTACCACCACCTAAGTCATAAACTGCAATAGTTCTATCACCTTTTAGTTTTTGGTCCACACCATAAGCAAGTGCCGCCGCCGTAGGTTCATTTATAATACGCAAAACTTCTAGTCCTGCAATTTTACCTGCGTCTTTTGTTGCTTGTCTTTGTGCGTCATTAAAGTATGCCGGCACTGTAATAACTGCTTGGCTTACTGTTTCGCCAAGATATGATTCTGCTGACTCTTTAATTTTACGAAGTATCTCAGCACTAACTTGTTGTGGTGCTATTTCTTCACTACCGACTCTAACCCACGCATCACCGTTGCCGGCTTCACAGATGTCAAAGGGTGAATTCTTGATATCTTTTTGAATTACTTCGTCTTTGAATTTGCGACCAATTAGTCTCTTCGCCGCATATATTGTGTTTTTTGGATTTGTTACTGCCTGACGTTTAGCAGGCATACCAACTAGTGTTTCGTTATCTGTATACGCAACGATACTAGGTGTTGTTCTTTGGCCGTCTTTATTTTCTATGATTTTTTGTGCCGAGCCCGTTACCACTGCTAGACAACTGTTTGTAGTACCGAGATCGATACCTATTACTTTTCCCATGTTTTTCTCCTTTTATAAGCAAGTAAATTGTAGTGCAGAACCCTTGCGGCATCCTACACTACTATTTATCTAGTATATTATACTAGAATTCAAATTTGAAGTCAACCACAAAATGTGCCACTTCTTTTTTGAAGTTTCTATCTAGGTCAATTTCCACTTGCGGTGTAATTTTAAAGTTATTCAACACTCTGTACTCTGCACCAATAAATGTCTGCATATGTGAGTATGAAGTGTCTTTTTCTTTATAACTATGTTGCCAGTGTGGTTCAAATACAATAAATGGTATTAATCCACCGTAATTTGTTTGGCTCATATAACCAAACTGAGGGCGATATCTTAAGACATCATATTTTGCCTCTCTATCACGATGCTCAAATCTGTGGTTATAAAAATACCCACCTTGTGACCATGCTTTGATTTGAACACGTAACCAGTGTTCATGTAAGTTACCATTCTCTACGTAACGATATTCTGCTCTGTATCCGTCATACTTCTCATCAAAATCCTTACGGAAAATAAAATGGGTCTTGTCCTTATTTTCATAAGTTCTGTAACCCAATGTAACACCTGAGTCCTTATGTTTTACAAAAGTGTTAATTTCTGTATAATCAAAGTCCTCTGCACTTGCATAACTAGTGCTTGCAAACATCAGGATGCCTGCTATTAATGCTGTAAATATAATTCTCATTATAAATTCTCCAAAATTGAGAATACCCGCCTAGGGCGGAGATTCTTCTATATTACTATCGTATAAACCTATATACGATTTAGTTTTAAATTAATAGTGTAGCGCCTCCGGCACTTACTAATAATACCATCCATACTCCAAGAGCACTTGCATACTTGCGCCAAGGTGTACCAAAGTACAACTTTCCTATTGCCATGCACTTATGCATAGGTGATACTAAGTATCCGCAATAGTCTAGTGCAAAGAACCATACAAAGTATTCAACTCCGTACACTAATGACAATATGGTTGTTATTGCCGCAAATCTGCTACTTGATCCAAACGCAAACGCTGAACCAAAAGCCAACGCACTTAACGTAATAAACCCTTGGGTCGTATTAATGTCGAACGTTGAGTTTTCAAGATACGCTTTGATATCACTAGTATACTCTCTTGTAAAGTTAGCCATTACAATAATAACAGCAACCCAGGCAAGTAGTTTAAAGTCTACAAAGCCTAGTAACTTTTTATAGTCCCACGTCATAGTTAATACCATGTAGTAGAACAACAATCCTCCAAACACTAACCAAGGGTCTAAGCCCGCTATTGGTTTTAGTGCTAAGATAATTGCAAATAAGAAAGGTACTACGTTTCTTAAAACATTTGAAACTTTAAAATGTTGTTTTTGGATATTAAGCTCAATATCATCTTCTTTGATAAAGAACATAATGTATCCGAAAACTAATCCTAAAGATACAACTAACAGTGGTAGTAGTGAATACACTACAGCACCGTATGTAATACTAAATGCGGCCATTGGTATAAGAATAGTCTTTTCCAATGGAGACCACACATAGTAATGGTGTGTTGACAAATAGTCGATGATGCCAAATTTTTCTCGTCCCTTTGTTCCTTTCGGAGGGGCGATAGTATCTAACATACCAGCCGATATTGTCACTCTTCCTGATATAGGGAGAATACCTGTGAACGCACTCATCAGTGCGACAATCGCTCTCTTTGATTTAAACACTTTTTGTATGTAAGCATAAGCGCCTGCAAACAAATTGTGTTGTTTGATCAATCCTGCAACCATCATAATGAATGCAATAAACAATAGGTATTCTTGCCCCTTGTACAGCAAGTGGATATTTTCCAAGGTCATTTTTAACTCCTGTGTTTATTTTCCTATGGTTGAAGACTCATAAAACCTATTATGAGTCTCTGTACAACGGATGAATGTTGTACACTTACTCAGTTGCTTTAATTTAAGAGCACCTGCGTAAGTACAGGTCGACCTAATTCCGCCTAGAATATCTTGTATTGTCATTTTTACAGATCCCCTATATGGTACTAGGACCGTCCTGCCTTCTGACGAACGATAATCTTTCAATCCGCCAAAATGCTTGTCGTTTGCACTTTCACTACTCATGCCGTAGAATTGTACAAACTGTTTTTCTTCTATTTTACGTTTATGGTTACTTAAATGATCACCAACTTCGTATTCTAATTCATTTGTTTCGTAATATCTTGTAATTACATCGCCACCGCCTTGATCGTGTCCGGCAAGCATACCTCCAAGCATTACAAAGTCTGCGCCACCTGCGAATGCCTTAGCAACGTCTCCAGAACTACTGCATCCGCCATCAGCGATGATATGTCCGCCAAGGCCATGAGCAGAATCAGCACACTCAATAACAGCACTAAGCTGAGGATAACCAACACCAGTTTGAATACGAGTTGTGCAAACGCTCCCAGGACCGATGCCCACTTTAACAATGTCTGCTCCACTTAAAATTAACTCCTCTGTCATTTCTCCGGTAACCACGTTACCTGCTATAATTACCAGTCTTGGAAACTGGTCACGTACCTTACGTACTCTTGCCGCAAAGTGATCACTATAACCATTTGCAATATCCATACATACATATTTTAGTTTGTCGCCTACTTGTGCTTGAACCTCAACTAACTTTAAAAAGTCAGCATCACTTGTGCCAATGCTCATAGCAACGTTGTCTGTGCGCTCTGGTATGTGTGCAACAGGAGCAAAATATTCAACTAGTTCATCCACTGTGTATGTTTTAACTAAGCATGAAAAAATGCTTTGTTCAGCAAGTGTGTCCGCCATTTCAAATGTTCCAACACCGTCCATGTTAGCCGCCATAATAGGTATGCCTTCATATTCTGCTTTACTATTTCTAAATTTAAATTTGCGTTCAAGCCTAACTTGCTTACGGCTTTTAAGCGTTGATCGCTTGGGACGAATAAGAACGTCCTTGTAGTCTAACTTAATGTCTTGATCTAGACGCATTAAGATTTCTCCCCGTAATTAAATGATATAGATATTCTATCTTTTGTAGATGTATTACCTTCCACACTATGTTTTAGCCAACCAGGGAATATATAAAGTCCACCTGACTTAGCCGCATATGTTGCTCTTGTGCTTGTATAGTATGTAGGTTTGTCAACAACGTCCGGTATATGGTATTCACCGTTGTCGTTTCTTTCGAATTGTATGTTGCCTTGTTCTGGAGTTGCATCTACATAGTAAACGCCACTTAGTACACTACCAACATGATTGTGTAAATGATTGTAACTTCCTGGAGGGTTTATATTGATCCAAATATTATATAGTTCAAGTTCAGGAAGTCCTACTTGGTTAGCACAAGTGCTAACTTCGTTGTCAAGATGTTGTACAAGTTTATCTACTTGTAAACTTTCTCCGGGTTTTATATCGTTGCTTTGCCAGCCTTTGTAATTACTTACTACTCGACCTTGGTCCTCTTTCATCTTGCCGTAGGCCCAACGTTTGGCTTCGTTGTTGTCTACTAGATGGACAACTGCACTCCAAATTACGGAAGGGAACCATAGCTCTGTATGCATCGGCATGTTATCTACCTGCGTCTTTGCTTGCTACCGAAATTAGGACCTTCTAATTTTTCTTGTTTCTTGAGCCACCTTTTTCTACCTGCCGCTTTTGCTTTAGCACGTTTTTCACTTGGCTTAGTGTAGTACTCTCTTTCACGTACTTCTTGTATAATGCCAGCTTCCATAACTTTCTTTTTGAAAATTCTTAATGCCTTAGTTACATCACCATTACGAACTTCTACTGTAAGTCCTTGCGGTTTATCCTGTTTAGGTTTAAAGCCTCTTTGTTGGCCTTGGTTATAGTTGTGTCTCAATCGGTCCTCCTATGTGTTCGTACAACCAGTCAAGGTTGTATATTCTGTTGTTACTTAAACTATTATATACTATGTTCTCCCCCTTTGTCAACCAGAAAACGTTATTAAATCCTATCAAATAAGGAATTATATCTCTGTGACTTGGGGGTATATTATCTATATCAAGAACTGCATACTGACTGTATTTAACAACATCCAGTAACCAATCTAGTTCTATCTGGTCATCGTTTTGTTCATACATGTATACATTAATTGTATCTTCAAAATTTTCTATTAGATTTTGAAATTGTGATTTAATGTCACTTGAAGGATAAACGAGACAGAACGATACATGATAGTTGTGTAATTTATCCGGAGGTGTAATTAAATTTATTTTTGGGGCTTGCTTATGTTCTTCCATATACTTTCATCATTTTGTTCTGCGTTTTGTATATAGCCCTCTGTTGTAGTGTTTTGCTTCTGAACTGAACCTTCTTTGGATATAAAGTTCTTTTTCATTGCATACTTGGCCCAAGGTAGTTCGTCAATTAGCCCATCAACGTACATTTGTTTGAACTGCTTTAGTTTCATTCCTGGATGTTCTATTTTCCATTCTTGTTTTGCAGTAGACCATTCTTCATCTTCGTCTTGTTGTTTTAATTCTTCTTCACGAGCGTTTTTTAATTCTTCCGAAGATTCTGTACTTTTTTTTTGAGGTTCTTCGTCGAACTCTTTGTCTAGTGTTTCTTGATCAACATCTTCGAACTTTATTTCTTCTTCCTCTTGAGGTGCCTCAACAGGGTCATTATCAGGAGGAATGTTGTCAACTATTGCTTGCGCTCTTGCTTGTTCGTATTTACGGAACTCTTCTTGCCGAAGACGCTCACCGTCGTCATCTTTGTTACGTCTTAGGTAGTCAAAGGTATATTGTGATGCAATTAGTAATAGTACTGCTAGTGGGTCAAACACAAAGATAATAATTATAATAACCCAACGTACTGCTTCTTCTAGCATATTGTTAGTTGCTTCTTCGCCGTATACAAACTCAGCAATGTATTTGATTGGTCCTACTTCTGCTTCTAGTTTGCGATACTCTGCATCAATTTGTATCTTCTCTTCGGTTAGGGCATCAATCTCAGATGACGCAGTTCGAACACGTTCGTTTTGTTCGTCTATGTCTTTTTCGATCTGATCAGCATTTGCTTTGTCGCCTAACTGATCACGTAATCTGTTTATAAGAATATTTGATTGTACTACTTGTGCTTCAGCACTTTCACGTAGGCGTTGTATTTCATCTCTTGCTGTAGCAATACTAGGTGATTCAGTTTGTCTAACATCGTCAATCTTACCTAGCATTACAAGTTCACGATCTTTAAGTGCAGGTATTTGTACTTCACGTATATCTTTAACAACACCTGCTAAACGGAAACGTTCCATCTTAACAGTTTTAGTTGCTTCTGCACGTACTGTTGCTACTTCGCCTTGTATTTGTGTAATTCTATCACGTTGTCCTTGAACCCATTTAGCAAGAGCTGTACGAGTATTGCCTCCAAACAGTCCATCACTTGTTACGCCAATGATTGCTTGTCCTGCTCTAATTTGTCCTTGCTCACTAGATTGTAGTTGATTGGTTACACGTATAATTTCTTCTTCTAGTGCGGCTATTTGTGCTAGTAAAGGTTCAACACCACTGTTGTCAGTGTCTAAGTTTTCAATCTTAGCTTCGTACTCTTTAGCACTAGTTTCTAAACGTAGAATCTCTGCTGTAATACTTGTAAGTTGATCTTCATATGGTTTTGTTCTATCACCATCTGTTGCTCTTGCGTCTTCAATAATTTTATTCTGCTGTACAATAGCAGGTTGTATTCTATCAAATGCTTTATCAATACGTTCTTGTTCTTTATCAATTTGTGCTTGTATGTTTGCATCAGCACCAGTTTCTGAATTTTCTAATGCACGAATTTTATTTTCAGCACGACCAACAATACCTAGTTGTCTGTCAATTTCTGTTTGTATTGTTAAACTTCTTGCAACACTTTCTTCACTTGCACTAGTTTGTTCAATATGTGCTTTTGATAAGAAACCAAAGATACCCATGCTTGTAATAAACATGAGTACAATTACTGCTGTACTAAGATAAGTTTTTAACCACCAAGTTGCTTGTTGCCAATGTTTGTGTAACCATACTGCTGTTACTAACTTTGCTATCTCTAGTGTACCACCCATAATCATAATAGGTACTGCGGCGGCCGCAAAGATTGCAACCAAACCTGCTACAGAATAATATATTGCTACTGCCGATATTGCAAGGGCAGTTATTAGTGTTAGTATTGCCAAGAACATAGTCTATTATTTACCCGGTTTTTAGTAGTTTATTATCTAGCACTATAACGATTGCCAACGCCATTTGTTTTGTGTACCGCTACTTTGACACGCTGTTTCTTCAAAGTGTCTACTCTTGCCTTTGACTGTGATGTTAGTATAAATTACTCTACATACTCCACTGTTGATAGGATAACCATGTACTGCTTTTACACTTCCCATTGCATCAGTTTCATACCAATTGTATACTACTCCATAGTCTGATTGTAATGCCGCTTGTACTGCCGCATTTTGTTTTTGTTTTTGTCTGTCGTTTAAAGAGTACCGTTGCCACTTCATTAAATTTAATACAGTAATGTATGAACCTAATCCATCGTGGTAGTCAACGTTTGCACTTCTTTCAATACTACCGCTTTGTTGAGGTAATGTACCACAGGCAGTTACACTACCTAGTAGAACCATCAATGTTAAGAACTTCCCAACTACCGTCAAGTTTCTCACATCTAACTCCTCTCTGTTTGACAGGTTTACCCCATCTCATTTCATCGTACCAATATTCTTCACAACTTTTATCAATGCCTGCTCTCGCAATCATTTGTTGTTGTCCTGGACGATCAGTACACTGTACTACTGTTGAACTGTTTACAGTATTATCATCTGATATAACTGAAACTTCGTCAGTGTAACAGTATTGTGGTGTGTAGTCAAATCTATCTTGACTAGCACACCCTCCTAAGACTGCAATACTAGTTACTAGAAGCAACAACCGGAGCATCAGATGCCTCCTGGATCAAGCGATCAAAAGTTTCTAACGGCATCTTAATACGAACATACGTGTGTACGTTGCCCGATGATGCTAATTCGTAGGACTTTTTCTTGACTTCTAAGTGTTCCCTAATTACAGTATCTTTAACAGAGTGTTCTACGACTGTACGTGTTGTACGCCTGTCGTTTTGAATATCTACAATAGTTGAACTATTGACTGTTCCGTTAATTCGTTCTGCAAATCCTTTAACTGCAAATGCATAAGCCTGAGCTTCACTTGCTTGTTCGTATCTGCTTTCGCCCATGCCACAAGCATATGCGTATTTGTCTTTCCAGAACAAGAAACCTTCTGAACCAATTTGCTCGCACTCTTCGTACCAGTTAGGGTTTGCTTTAGTTTCTCTAACTTCTAGAGTATTCATTGAACTACATGCACCTAGTCCTAAAACTAATGTGCTAATAGTTATTGCCTTCGTTAAGCCTTTCATTTATGCCTCCATAAATTGATTTGTTTATTCATTATGTCTACAGTATACACAACTATGTATGGGAAGTCAACCTGTTTTGGTAAACTACTTGTCCCAACGATAAAAGATGTGTACACCAATTCGTCCTACTAGATCGAAATCTTTTGCCCAACTAGGAGCAACATAGTCTGCGTGATAGTGTGTTGAACCTTCTGTGAGACCACGTCCATCATTGAATACAATCATATTGTATGCAATTTGTTGTGCTTCTATCCAAGCATCCATATCTTTTGGCCAGTCGCTTTTGCCATCACAATACCAACTGAACTGACAACGATTTCTTATCATTGCTCCACTTGCATATTTCTTGCCTTGTTTAACTACGTTACAAATTGAGTTAGGATAGTATGTGTGCTGTACACGATTTAACACTACGTCTGCAACTGCTACTCTATCTGCTCTGTTGCTACCTCGTGCTTCATAATATACATTCTGTGCCAAACACCACATTTCGGGTTTGTCTTCTGCTGTAAACAAACCTTTGGCTTGTCCTGCTTGTGCAGTTAACGCTATTAAACCCATTAACGTTGCTAAAAAATATTTACTCATTTGCCCATCCTTGAAATTTCTTTTGCTTGATCTGTTCCACGCATAACAGGAACAGCATTTGACTTGTGCATTGTAGCAATACCTACAATAAGATCACCTGTGTACTTAGGTGTTTCTCTCTTAGTACCGCCTGAGCAACCTCTGTTGAATGTACCATTCTTAATTGCTTCTTCCATTGATGACTTAATCTCAGGACCTTCTCTACGCCAACTAGTATCAGGAGTGTATGTGCCTCTACTTTTTACAGGTGCTTTATACTCGCCTCGTACATATGCAATGTAGTCGTCGACTGTATCGTACTGTAATGAATGATTGTGTGCTCTACGCATAGCCTTGTTGTGCTTGCGCCACTCGATAGTATACTTGTCAATATCTTTTTGTGTTAGAGGCTTCTTCTTACGCTTCTTAGTATTTAGAGAGGTCATACCCCTCACAAGTCCCATAGTCATATAAAAAAACTCCTATTATTGTTTAACTGTACATACAGTATAACAGGAGTTTATCTAATAGTCAACCTATAGTTTGCCAAAAAGTTACTTTTTGCTTTCCATTAATGCAACGGCTTTATCGTAATCTTCTTGTGCAATTACACCTTCACGTAATAATTTGGTTCTGTTTGCTAAATGCTTTAATTGGATTTCTTCTTTAGATCCGCCAAAATATGCTACAGCATGTCCTTCTTCAATAAGGATATCTGTTACAAGTTCTGCTGGTTTGTTTTCCCAACGCTCTACTTTGAAGTCTCCTAAGATACGTCCGAACTTGCCTTTCATATCTTCGCCTTTACGGTCTTCAGTAGTAATAAGTTTACCACCGTCCTTCATAAGTTCTTTGAGTCTTGCTTTGGCCGCTTCACCAAACAAGTCTTCTACTTTGTCTCTTGTGCGTGACTCGGGTGTATCAATGCCCATAATACGAACACGTTCGTCTGTTAGTGTTACACCAAAACCTAGATCAATATCTACGTCTACTGTGTCGCCATCTACTACTTTAATGACTTTTACATCATATTCATTCTTTTGCATTTTGTTATCCCTCTAAGTTTAATGCTTGATTGCCCCATTCTTCCATTATAAACTCTCCGAACGCTGTTCCAAAGAGCCACATAAGTGTAAGAATTACTACTCCTACGCATACGATAAGTGTCCATACCCAAATTTGCAGTAACGGATGCTTGCCTTCTGTCCAATGTGCTACTTTCTTAATTTTGTTCTTTACGCCGCCTAGTATATAATTTCCTATAAACCAACGTGCTAATCTCATTACAATTAGTATAGGTGAACTTAGTACATCAAACAATATTAAAAACAGGTCAACACTTGCGTCTATAATGTTATCGACGTTAAACCATTTGCGTAATTTTTCTCGCATCTGCCCTGCCCTTTATATGCTATGTTTATTTAGTCATAAAAAAAGGGCCGCCGAAGCGACCCTAAGTAGTCTGTTTAACTATTAAAAGTTAAAAGATAGTCCTGCTGTTGGTGTCCAATCTTTTGCGTCTGTATCATAATCAATACCTGCGCTTAGTTCTGCACCAGCTATGTTATATGTGTACTCACCACCTACGTGCTGTAGTTTGTTATCATCTGAACCGTTGATGTATGCTTCTAATCCGCTTACTGCAACTGAACCTTCATATGCCATTGCTTCTGCGTCCATGTCGTATGTTGCCATACCGCCTGCTGTTACCATACCTAAGTCGATGTCTGCAACTTCTGCACCTAGTACAGTGTTTTCGCTTGTACGATTGTAGTCAGCACTTGCTGTTACACTTGCTACGCCTGTGTCTAGTGTGTATGCACCTTGTAGGTTGCTTACTTCACTTACGTCTGTTGTCCAGTCAGTTAAGCCTACTGCTACACTTGCACCACCAAATGACAATGCTAATGATTCTGTCATTGCTGGTTTTGCTAATGTGCCATATACTGCTGAGTTTGCACCTGTTTCTGGCATTAAGCCATTGTCGTCACCAAATGCTAAACCTAATGCACCTACTTGTGTACCTACAGTCCATGTGTCTAATGTTAGAGCGTTACCGTCTGTCGCTTTAAAGTCTAGATCGATTGTTGCTACGTCACCTGCATCGATGTCTAGTTCGATACCCATTGTGCCTGCTGTTTTACCTGCTGTTGTTTCAGCAAAGTCTAAATTTACTGCACCTGTTAGTAATGGTGCTACTGCTTTTGTTTCTGTATCAGCCAGTGCTGATGATGTTGCCATTGCGGCAACTATTGCTAGTACGATTGTACGCATTTTTCGTTTCCTTATTTTTATAAATCCTGGTGAGCGGGGGTGGGGTTGTGTTGCTCACGTATTACTTACCTCGGTATGGTCACCGAATGGTCGTTAGTGGAATAAAGAATAAAGAAACTGTTGCATAAATGTTACACAAATAAGTTGCTAACGCTTTCTTCGTTTGATACTCTGCGAATTGCTTCGCCAAACAAAGGTGCAACGCTAACTTGTCGTGTTTTCTTACAATTTTTAGGACAGCGATTTTGAACTGTGTCTGTTACAACTAGTTCTTCAAGTACTGACTTCTCAACCTTTTGACATGCTTCACCTGACAGTACACCGTGTGTAATATATGCTCTAACACTTAGAGCACCTGCGTCCATAATTGCTTTAGCCGCACTACATAGTGTGCCGCCTGAATCAACAATGTCGTCAACTAGAATAGCATGTTTGCCGTGTACATCACCAATCAATGCCATAACTTCACTCTTGCCTGCTTCGGGTCTACGTTTGTCTACAATAGCAATATCCCCATGGAACATATCTGCAAACTTACGAGCTCTAACAGCACCACCAGCATCTGGCGATACAAACACTGTACCTGCTTGTTCTACATCAGGATCATCTATAATACCAATACTACGTTTAATGTCTTTGGCAAATACCATACGGCTTGTTAAATCGTCCACCGGAATATCAAAGAAACCTTGTATCTGTCCTGCATGTAAGTCCATAGTAAGAACTCTATCAGCGCCTGCTGTTGTTAATAAGTTAGCAACTAGTTTTGCTGTAATAGGAGTACGTGATGCACTCTTACGATCTTGTCTAGCATAACCAAAGTAAGGAACTACTGCTGTAATACGATCAGCACTTGACCTTCGTGCCGCATCTATCATTACTAACAATTCCATTAAACTATCATTAACTGGAGTACATGTACTTTGTATAATAAAAACATCTTCTCCACGGACGTTCTCTAAAAATTCTACGCTTGTTTCGCCATCAGCAAATGTTGTGATCTTTGCTGGTACTAGCGTGGCAAAACATGTTTCTGCAATTCCTTCTGCTAGGGGTATGTTTGCATTCCCTGAAATAATTTTCATTTTCAAATAGTTCCCTTTCCTCTGTTGTAATGTGAATTAATATATTATTTACTATAATACATAATGTGAAGTTTGTCAAGTGGTTTTAAAAGAAAAGCACCCGAAGGTGCTTTCCTGCTATGTTTGGTAACAAGGCCTAACTACCTCGTAACAGCCTAGGCCGCTAATGAATAATTCGCGTTTGCAATTATTAAGTTTGTTCGCGTTAACCGAGCTTACATCCGGGCAACTCCACTCTTCTACTAATCCGCCTGTCGATCCTAGTTCAGCCCCATCATAAACACACTACTTGCAGTATCCTCCTCTGCGTAACCTCGTTGGAGGTAACTTAGTCTCTTTGTAGTCTAACCACTTCTAGTTCAAAGTAGTGTGCTTATGGTGGAGCTGTCGGGTACTGCCCCCGAGTCCAGCTCGTCGTTTGAATTGCTTCAACGTTACATCTATATTTATACAGTCATCTTAGGTGTTTGTCAACCAGAAACGTAATCTTTTTTTGGTCTGTACCAATTTTTCTGATGGAATAATTTTGCAAGAAGATCTACTATTTCCCTCTTGCTATCAGTTTGTGTTTGTAATAAAAAGAGTGCTCTTTCTATTGTGTCGATGTCTTTTACTGTGAGTGTGAATTGTGTGTTTGGTTTCATCAGATATTTATCACATCATACTTAGGCCAAATAAATCTAGTTCTTCTGCTTCTTTAGTAGCATCTTCATCTGGATTCTTAATTGGCTCTAACCATGTATCTGCAATATATGCACGAGGCGATGGCCCAAGCATAATGCTTAGGTCATCTGCTTCAATCCACCAATAGTTATCAGTGACTGCCGCTTGACACATCATTCCATTAAAATTGAAATGTGTTCCTCGTTCATAGTGTCCAATGTGTTCAGCAACTTTTACAATACGTCCTATGTTTTCAGGCCGTACACTATATTTTATAATTGCTAAGTCGCCTTGTTTACACTTCATTCTTATTACTCTCATGTTTTAATAACAAAGCATTAACTTCATCTGTCTTAACTAACCAGCCGTTTTCATTTACAATAAAAACATCACCTGGCTTGTATAACCAATGGTCTTTAGGTGTGCCGTCTTGAGCAACACCCATTACTTCTCCGTCCCATTCGCCGTTGACTTTAAAGTTAGGACCTACTTGGTCAATGTTGTAGTCAAGCCACATCATTACACAATGGTTTCTTTTTGGAATTTTTTTACTAATTCGTTCATATTGCCAATCTTCTCAAAGTATCCATTTGGACCTAATCTAAATTCGTCGCCAATATCTAATTTAACTTCATCGATAACAAAGAACTTGTCATCTAAGTCTTTTGTGGATAAGACTCTAAAACCATTCTCAAATTTATGTAGTACTAGATTTTTATGTAACATTATTTCTAATCTCCTAACAATAATTTTGTGTTACCCGCAATAATCATACAGCATGTTACTATATGGAGAAGCACCCAGCCGGTACGGATAAGTGCTACTCTGTCTGCTCTTAGATCATCATCGTATGCTTTTTGTCCAATGGCCTTACACCAATATTCCCACATACGACTGATCATTACATTGCGTTCTTTTTGTCTTGTATTTCTGCTCTACGTGATTTTGTGAGCTTGCCTAAGTCACCAAGTGCTTTTCTAGCTCTTGCCGCGGCCGCTTTAACACCTTTTTCATCAAAAGTCGATGCTTCTGTTAGATAGTTGTTAAAGGCTTGTACGATTTGATCGTGTTGTGATAATTCACTCATTACATTCTCCTATTGTTGTTAATGTCAATATTATTTAATGAATGTGCATCTAAGGGGTCTTAAATGTGGTTTATGATCTTACTGGACGGAATATACCTGATATGCGTCCACGGTCCTGAGTCCAGCCACCTTTCCAACTATTAGTAATAGTTCCTTTTGATGGGTTATTGTTGGTAGGACTCTCACTGTCGCTTTGGTTACCGCCAACGAATGTATAGACACCTGGACTAGGCGAAGTGTATATAAAATTAACATGACTGTAATTCCAAACTACAATGTCACCTGGTTGTCCTGCATCTAAAGGAACAGGAACTCCTCCGTATACACTTGTTTTATCTCTAAAGTCATATGCTCTAGCACTTTGCATATATTTGTATCCGGTACGCTTTAGCACCCAGTTACAAAACCCAGCACACCACGGTGTTTGGTCTGTTTGCCAGTATGCTGTATCAGGGAAGCCTAGTTCTCTCCATATATTGATAATGTTGCCATTGCTTGTAGAACTTCTGTCTCCAGTTTCGTCCCATTGTTGATTGTTTGCTTCTGCTAATACTTGGCTCAAGAAACCTGGAATTTGGTCTGCACCTGCTGTTGAGTCTGCAACACTTCTGTCTACTAGTGGAGCGTTAGTGCCTAAGTCATCTACACCTGCTGCCGGGGCACCTTCGTAAACTGTTGGAACTTGTCCGCCACTATCTCCTACATTTGGAGGGTTTGATATTGCTTCTTGTACTTGTGCATCAGTTGCGGCTGCCTGTTCAGGTGAAAGAATAATTGGAGGAACATAACCTTCGTTTGCCCATACATTATTTGATCCCGTTGCCGCCGCATTTGGAACCCAACTACCATGACCTCCAGTTGCATCACCTTTTCGGTGTACCGGTATGTTATTAACAAACACTGTATCCGATCCTGCATCTGCTGGATCTCCACAAACTGTAGTATCGCCTACTCTAACAGTTGCTTCGTTATTAGTAAACACATCAGGAGATCCTTCGTTGTAACTAGTTTGATGATAAGGTCCTGGGCTAGGTGATTCGTGTCCTTCGTGTACGTCTACATTTGTTCTTACTACTGCTGGCATTACATTCTCCCTACAACTACTTCTATTACACCTTCGCCTACAGTATCCTTATCTTCAAGTGCTTTACCTATTACTGCACCACCTATAAAATAACGTGCTACCATTGCATATCCTGGCTTAGTACTACTTGTTACCATCATGTCACCTTTTTGTATTTTACCTATTACTTTGACTGGCACTCTACCTTGTAGTGCTACTACTGCACCTTCTTCATTTGAGTTCATGCAGTATGCAGGGAATTCGGAAACTACTCCTGCTACCCTAGTATTAGCAAATCCAGTTGATATAGTAACTTCCTGTTCGCCTCCAAATGCTACAACTGTTCCCGGTTCATAATCAGCATCGCTGGTATAGACTTCAGCCAAGTCAGCGTAGTTAGCAGTATTAGAATTACCAGCAAAGGTTGTTGCTCTTAGTGTTGATGTACTAGGAACATATGAAAGTCCGCCAGTGCCACTTGAATGTTTGTCAATGTTGATACCTTGTGAACCGTCACTTGCAACAAACGCAACATTCCATTCACTTGCATCACTTGATGTATTTGTAACAGTAACGTCTGTAGCACTTGCACTACCTGTTAGCGTAACTGTATTGCCAACTTGTGTTGCTGTAACATTACCTGCACCAGCAATAGTAACTGTGCCTGTAGTTTCGCTTCCGCTTATACCTACACTAGTTACAGTATTAGTATTTGTATCCCAAGGAACACTAACAAACATTTTATCGTTACTGTCAAGTTGTACTGCATATGTTTTAGCAACACTTGGTGTAGCACCAATTTTAACAAGTCCAAGTGTTGAATCTGTTGCAGTTGCGTATGTTGTATTTGTATCTGTATCTGTAAACAATGCATTTGCTGGAACTGGTGTTTTAACATTATCAAATGCCCAGTCTGCACTAATTGATGTTGTTGTTGCTCCGTCAGTTGGAGTAGAAGTTATAGCTCTAAATGTATTAGTATCTGTAAACAATGCATTGGCCGGTACTGCTGTTTTAACATTGTCAAACGCCCAATTACTTGATATTGCTGATGTAGTTGCACCATCTACTGGAGTATCATCTACATCAATTATAGTATCAGTTGAACTGATTGTTACTGTAGGTCCTGATGAAGGAGTAATAGTTGTTGCGCCTGAGCCTACAAAATTAATATTAGTACCAGAAGTAATTGCTGTTGCTTCTCCACTGTTGGCTTTAATCCCCCAACTTGTATACGTGTCAGCATCTGTTGTACCTGTGTATCCTAAGTCAGCAAGGTCACCTAAATCTTCTATGCTAAGTGTTTTAGAACTGATCTCAGTAATGTGACCAAAGTCATCAACACTAATACTTTGTATGACTGTGTCGTTTTCTGTGTTGCTTACACTTTCTTGATTGTTAGAAGTATCAGCATGTGTAATAGTAATTTTATTATTTGCACCAGCTACATTAATTGCGGCACTACCTGCAAAGATTGCGTCTTGGTTAGTAACACCATCTGATAATCTTACTCTTGTTTGATCAGCGGCAGTATCACCTGTTGCATTATTTACTGTTAAGGAATAAGTTGTATCAGTACCTGTTAGTGTAACTGTATTACCGCTTTGTGTTGATGTAACACTGCCTGCACCAGCAAGTGTGATTGTTCCACTTGTTTCACTTCCGGTTATACCGACCTTAGTTTTAGTAACACTGAACGCACCAGTAATACTACTATAGTCAAGATCTCCACCACCACTAAACAAGTTACGTATTTGAGCATCTGTACGTTGTGCGCCTTCTGTAAAACTAAAGTTACCAGTAAGTGAGTCATAACTTAAATCACCACTGGCATTAAATAATCCACGTATGTCTGCGTCTGAACGATCACTGTCAGTAAAACTAATTTCACCTGTTGCACTGTTGTATGATACATCACCAGTAGCACTTATTAGTCCTCTAATGTCAGCATCGCTTGGACCTGTGTATTCAAATACACCTGTGTTTTCAGTATAACTAAATGATCCTAATCCGCCTGCATCATTTGCACTTACGTTAGATCGTACATCACCTGATCCAATAGCACTTTGTGTAAAACTAAACTCACCTGTACTATTATCGTAAGTAACATCACCACTTGCACTAAACAAACCACGTATGGTGCTGTCAGTACGTTCGTTATATGTTAATAAACCTGTGGCCGAATTGTAACTTAAATCACCTGATACACTTAACGCACTTCTTACTTGTGTTCTACTTGCACCAGTAAGTGTCATTGCACCTGTGCTATTGTTGTATGCTAATGATCCATAATATACTTCGCCAGCACCGTCTGGTGTGTTAGCACTTGTAATGCTTGCTCTTGCGTTTGATGTTGTAAACTTAGTAACACTAAACACACCTGTGTTTACATTGTAAGCAAGGTCACCACTTGCACTAAACAAGCCTCTTATATCGCCATCTGTCTTTTCGTCAAATTCTATTTCACCAGTAGCCGCATTATAACTAATACTACCTGTTACAGTAAATGCACTACGTATTTCATCCAACGACACACCTGTGTATGTATACGTTCCGTTGCTGTTATCGTATTCTAGTCCACCATAACGTGTTACACCATCTCCGCCAGTCTGTGCGGCACTAAAGTGAGCTCTTACTTCTGAAGCACTAGGACCTGTATAACTAATAACACCTGTGGTGTTGTCGTATGTTAAACTACCATCGCCTCCTAAGTCAGTTGCACTTATTGCGCCTCTAGCTCTTGCGTTTGTAAAGTATAAGTTTGTTGGTGATAACGGACTTGTAACTTCTTGTACATCATCTGTATTCAATACTATACTGTTGTCTACGTTTGCACTTTTACTATTAACTTCAAATGTTTTACTATTAGCATAAGTTTCTACAAAGTCTTTGTTAGCGGCGTCTGTGCTTACTGTAGGCGTTGCTATACGCTCTACTTTGAAGTTTGCTAAGTCTAGGTTACCTTGTAGTGCTTGTGTTGCTGTTAAGTCTAAATAACCAGGTCCAATTTTGCCAGGTTGTATAACATTTGCATGTGTAAGACCTAGTCTTCTGTTTACATAACTGCGTACTGCACTTTCAGTTGGTACAGTATCACTTGCATTGTCTGTCATTGCATCGTCAGTTGAAAACTCACTAACTGCAACACCACGTTTGAATCCAATACCATCTAAGTTTGAAAGAGCAATACTTGCTGAGAATGTAACAGTACCTGTGCCTTGGTCAACTTTAAAATAGTCACCTACTCTAAAGTTACCATCTTGGTCAGTAGTTACATAAAATACACGACCTTTGCCTTCTTCAACTACTTCTTTTGGTTGACTTGCCGCTATCTCAGGCTGTCCATAAATTTCTCTTGGGTAACTAGATGTTTGATAACTTCCTGTACCAATGTCAAGTAAATCATGTCCTGTACATCTTAGTGTACTAATACCTACAGTAATTCTAGCAACGTGTCCTGCTTGTACACCTGCTCGCATTGTAGGTTTGTCTGCGTATGGTCCAAATGATTTTGTTAGTGCTGGAGTAAAGTCAACTTCTGCATATAGTTGTCCAGTAGTTGCTTTATCTCTGTATGCTGTAATTTCGTGTACAGTATCATTAAAAGCAAATATGTAACCTGTGCCTGCACTGTTTGCTGTGTCTATTCTAGACTTTTCATTTTCATCAAAGTCAACATCAAGACGCACTGTTGTATCGCCAACTTGTCCAGACCCTGCTACATCGCCTGCTGTTTCATCCAATACTAATTTTACATAATCGTATGTTTCTCTAAGAGTAATACGTGCTTCATTTGCTGGCAAGCCTGCAACATCATATGCAAGTACACGATACACTTTGTCTGGGTCATCGTCATATACAAGAGCAGTACTAGGTCTTGTAGGGTTAACATCTACAATGCCGTTGTACTTAACAACTTGTCCGTTTCTAATAATTACATTGGCTCCGTTAGGAACGTCAACTTGTATACCAGGTTTACTTGCTATACCAACTGCAATGTTAAGTTGATAAACTTGTGGTGATGTTCCGTCAACTGCTGTAACACTTGTTACTTCATATCTGTTTAAGAATACTGGTTCGTTTTCTAAGTCAGTGCCACCATTATGATCTATTTCAACTTCACTTACGTTAAATGGTTCGTAGGCTAAGTTGGTAACGTAAAGCACTGTATCGCTTTGTTCATTTGGATATTCTGCTGTAGTAAACGCTGTACCAATTTGTATTGTATCTTGATCAACAAACACTTGGTCACTTACTTCTAATGGATCACTACCTTTAGCAACAAGAGCAAAGTCACCATATGCTGTCGAACCATTTAATGAACGTATGTCTGATCCATTCTCTGCTAGATAACTTATGTGGTTGTAGTAACAGAATACACTAACAAGCTCTGAACGTGCATTGTTGGTTGTATACACACCATAACCTAAATCGTTAATTTGTGTAAAGTCATTACCTAACATACTAATGTTACCAGCAGTAAGTATTTCTATGTTGTAGGGCACCGTAGGCAACGCTGTAGCAGTCTCGTTTACAATTTGGTAGTAAGCAAGCGTCCAAGGTGTGTTATCGTTTAAAATAAGACGATATTCTCCTACACCTACTCCTACTGTGTCTGCTTTGTCTATTTGAAAACGTGTGCCATCGATAAAGAAACTAGTTGGCGTTTGTGGTTGTCTAAATACGTTGTCAATAACAATTTCAGTTGTACTGTTTATTTGTTTGATACGTGCATCTAAGTTACCAGCAAATCCATCAATGAACATACCACCTGCAAAACTTACGTCAGGTGCTTTTGATTTTGAGAAACTTGATGCTGTTTGTGTGTAAGGTGACTTAGTAAGTATTTGTCCTTCTGGATCTAACACTTCCATAAATCCGCCATGTCCTTGTACACTGATATTTCTTATGATAGTTGCGTCATTCATTAACAACACATCCATCTCGTCATTGTCTTTAGGTGCGTTAAAGTTTCCTCTAATTATTTCTGCTACTGAACCAATTAAGTCTTCAACTACACTTTGTTCAGCACTTTCAAGTAACATACTTGTTTGTGTTTTTAGATGGTCTATTGCCGCCGCTGTTTCTGTAACTTGGTCGCCTGGTAATTGTCCTTGATATGTTAGTGCGGCAAACAATGTTTCATTGAAGCCTCCATATAACATATCCAATGCCGCGGCATCAATTATGTAACCTACATCACGTCTACACTTTGCTACATCATATACTAAACTTGGATACGTTGTAGTAATAAAATTAATTGTGCTGTCTGCTAGTTGCTTCTTTGTTGATGCTGTACTTAATGTTTTATATGCTTCGTCATAATCGCCTGCATTTTCTGCATAGTCATATATGTGATTGTTACTGTCTGCTAGGTAGTGAGCACCAAAAGGAAGATTGCCAACTACTGCTGGATCTAGTCCAAGGTTTACTGCATCTCTTTTGAAACGTATGTTAGCATATGGACTAGCACTTGGTCCTGGGCGTGGTCTAATAATACTACGTCTAAACTCATCACCTTTGATAGAAGTATTGTTTGGAACCTTCATTGGAAAGTGTTCAAAGTAAATTCCACTTTCAACTCTAATTGTTATTTCAGGATAAGATGTACCTGAGGCTTTGAATTCACTGTATGGAACTCCTGGAATAGGATTGCCAAATTTTAGTTCTTCACCTTGTACAAATGTACCACCTTCAACATTAACAATAAACTCATCATAGTTTTCTGTTGGTTGTATATTATATTCTTCTATAATAGCAGTTGCGCCACTAGTCATACCAAGTATTCTAAAGCCACTGCGTAACTCTGTTTGTGCATCTAAAGAACTAGCACCTTTACCAACATCAAGAACTTTAAAGTCTCCTTGATCTGCTATTGTTAAGATAGTACTTTTCTTTTGACTTACTTGACTGTCATATGTAATAAACTTTTGATATGGACCTAAGCCCTTGCTTGCTCTGTTAACAACACGTTCTGCTTCTCTACAAGCGGCATTTAAACTAGCAAATGCTGTGCCTGGAGTTCTACCACGCTTCTCGCCGTATGTGTTATCGTCTTTACCGTTAGGGCTAACAAACAATACATTGGTGCTTGTTTGGAATGGTGTACTTGCTACTAGATAGTAGTCTTCACCATCTGAATATTCTAAACTTTGTGTGTTGGGATTGTATCTAAATAAACCATCAGTTGGACTAGGACGATCTTGTTGACCACGCATCATTATTTCAGTTACGTTACCAACTACATCAACTTTTATTTTGTCACCAAATGCAGGTTTACCTCCACTTGTTACACCATCGCCTATATACAGTTGATCGTTTTCAGTGTCATAGATAACTTCACCATTAAGCGGTGTAAATTCTTGTCTATCTGCTGTTGGGCCGCGCCTTACTAATATACTACCGCGATCTGGTGTAGAGTCTTCCGACATTTATTAATCCTCTATCAATGGACTGTTTGGTCCGTAAGTAACATTAGGATCGTAAGTCGCTGTACCTGCTAATGGAATGTACCCACCATCAAAGTAATTAGACGGAGTTTGGTTAAATGGTTCTCCGTCAACTCTGTCAACTTTAGACGTATATAGTGGTTTTATTTCTCCCGCATCTACAGGAGGAATATTAAAGAAGTTATCTTTATCAAATGGTGCGCCACGTCTAATCATATACTATCCTTTAGTATATTTATCGGACTATGTGACGCTTTAGGTTAAGTTACAATACCAGTAGTTTTTTCAGTATATTGCTTTGCAAGTCCTTCTTCAGTTCTTGCCATACATACTACTGCGTTTGCTTTGATCTTAAATTTTGAATTATCAGGGTCAACACTAAACATAAATGGTGCTAGTCCTAAGCCTTGTCCTTGTGCAATTAATGCCATTGGTTTGTGAAGTGTAACTACTGTAGCATCTTCTGATTCAAACCTAGCGATAATTTCTTCGCCTGCGTTTAATTTTAGACTTACTGTGTCGCCTTGTGATATTGGTTTTTCTAATAACATATTATTTCCTGTAATTGCTGTGTTCAAACAGTAGATTTCCTGCTACGCTTATTCTATATTCATCTGAAGAGTAAAATGGATATACCATGTGACTTACTCTTGACGAAAATAAACTAATCATACCTTGTTTTTCATTCGGTGTTATTGACGATTGATTGCCAAAAATATCCGAATAAAGAAAGTGGAATTCTCCGTTCAGTGATCGTGCGTTAGTTTTACTAAAGACTTGACTCTCTGTTTCTTTGTCATAGGGTATTTTAACCCATATAACAAAACTTATATCCGAGTCATGGTCGTGTATAGGGTTGAATTCATATTTCTGTTGATAGTTAACCCAAAGGCTAACTAATTCAGTTGGTTGAATTCTTGGGTATTTAAATACATCTTGATACACTCTTGATAGTTCCTGTACATATGGCTCTAATACATTATTAGATTTAGTCAGGTTAAACTCTTTATCAATATGTCCTACAAGGTCTGCGTTTGCAGGTTGTGCGTCAAAGTTTGATTTAAATATATCGTCTGTTTCACTTGTTAAAGCATCAAATATATGTTGCGGAACCGTGTCTGTCATATATCCAACATTAGGGAAGTTGAATATTTTACAAGTTTCTGGGTTTACAATCATCTATCACCTATAGAGTAAATCCGGTACCATTGTACCCTGTGTCATCAATGTATGCAACCATTTGTTCGTAACCACCTACCTTGTTACCACCTATAATAATTTGTGGGAATGTTCTAGCAGTTGGAAATGTTTCAAACAACTCTTCGCGAGTGAAATCTACATCTAGTTGCTTGTACTCGTATTCTAAATTATATTTCTCACACATTGCTTTTGCTTTGTCGCAATAAGGACAAGCAGGTTTACCATATATGGTTATCATAAACTAAATCCTTTTAGACTGTCTTTATCGACATCCTGTTTAATACCACCAATGATGTAACTTTCAACTTCTGTCTCTTGCGGTGCAACTTGCAAGCCTGAGCTAGATAGCCAATGCTGTGTCCACGGTAGCGGGTTAGTGTTTACTGGTGCATCAAATATAGCTTCCATACCTAGTGCTTTTAGTCTACGGTTTGCAATGTATTCTACGTACTGATGTAACAGTTTATCATTAAGTCCAATCATACTACCGTCTTTAAACAAATAGTCTGCCCAGTCTTTTTCTTCTGCAACACATTCACGCCATAAGTCATATACTTCTTCCTGACACTCTTTAGCAATCTTAGCCATCTCTGGATCGTCTTTGCCTTGCGCCCACAACTTTAATACGTGTGTGCTTAGTGCTAAGTGTTGTGCTTCGTCACGAGCAATTAATGAAATAATCTTTGCAGACCCTTCCATTAGTTTTAATTCGCCAAAAGCAAATGTACATGCAAATGATACGTAAAAACGTAGTCCTTCTAAGATGTTTACAGTTTGCATAGCCAAGTATAGTTTTTTCTTAACATCATACATATTACCTTCTTTGCGATGTGTAAACGCATCAGCGGCTTCTGTAAATGCATCATAGTGTTTTGTTACACTTTGTGCTCTTGCAATGATCTTTTCATCATCTAGAATAGTATCAAATACTTCACTTGGATCAGCATACACATTTTTCATAATGTGTGTATAACTGCGTGAGTGAATTGTTTCAAAGAAGTCCCAAGTAACAATACAGCCTTCTAGTTCAGGAATACTTACGTGTGGCAAAAATGCTAAACACGGTCCACGTCCTTGTACACTATCAAGTAGTGTTTGATATTTTAGGTTACTGGTAAAGATATGTTTTTGTTCTGGTCTAAAGTTAGTAAAGTCAGCTCTATCTTTTTGCAAACTTACTTCTTCAGGACGCCAAAAGTATCCTAGCATAGTTTGATTTAGTTTATCAAACACAGGGAACTTAAACACATCATATCGTTGTGTATTCTGATCAGCACCAAAGAACATATTCTGCTTGGTGAAATCTACTTTTTCTTTATTAAAAACTGTCTTAGCCATTTTCTTACTTCCTTATCATCGCTCTTTTATTTTATACTCTTTTAAGAGCTGTGTCAACTATTAAATTGCACACGCCTCACATTCTTCTCCGTCTTCATCATACTCAGTTGTTTGTAAAGCCGGTAATTCTTCTTCAACAAATCCTTCACTAGGATCTTCCTTATAGTCATAAGTGTTTTGATAGTAACTTGTCTTCCAACCTAACTTGTAAGTTGTTAGTAAGTCTTTGATCATTACACTCATTGGCACTTCGTTGTTTTCGTAGTGTGTTGGATTGTAACTCCAGTTACCACTAATTGCTTGGTCAAAGAACTTTTGCATTACTGCTACTACATTAATATAACCTTCATTGCTTGGCATATCCCATAGCAATGTGTAGTGGTTCTTTAGTGTTTGATACTGTGGAACAATCTGCTTAAGAGGCCCTTTCTTGGACTTCTTAACGGACAAGTAACCTCTAGGTGGTTCGATTCCGTTTGTTGCGTTCGACACAACGGAACTGCTC
>Ga0098049_1000147_pt1 | contig 27183 bp, 27 predicted proteins | sample 13BtaG_FD_92582 | JGI IMG/M metagenome (GOLD analysis project Ga0098049, IMG submission 92582) | Marine viral communities from the Subarctic Pacific Ocean - 13B_ETSP_OMZ_AT15268_CsCl metaG | ecosystem: Environmental > Aquatic > Marine > Oceanic | place: Subarctic Pacific Ocean | collected...
GTGCTTTCATTGTCTTTATCAGTGAGCTTTATCCACCAGTCATCCTGCTTACCGTTTGATGCCTTAGCAACTCGGACAATATCCGACTTGGTATCTTTGAACTGCTGGCGCTTGCCGTCCAGTTCCGCAGTGATCTTGGTAATTTGAGTTTTAATATTACGTAGGTTCATTTTCATTTTTACTTGGTTTGTTTTTTGGTTTGGAGACAGGCGACTTGTTTATGGTTTGTTTGTTGCGCCCGTCCCTCTACAATATTGATGAATCAAACTATGCAAGACACCACCACGGGGGGAGGGGGGTCACCCAAACGCCCCCGCGTGATAGGGTGTGATGGCTTGTAGAATTTTCTCGGATTTTATACTGTACGTATTTAATACTACCCCCAAGGTCTTACACCAGAACTGTGGTAGAAATCCTTCTTAAGTTTCAGGAACCTCTCCGCCTCTGCAGGGTCACCATCGAACAAAATATTTACCCCAGAACACTCCACCGAAGTACCTGTATATGGACAGTCCTCTAACAAGGGCTGGGCCGCGTCAACAAAGTCGTCTCCCTCGGGAGTCCTGTACCTAACAAAGGCGCCAAACATGCTACTAACAACGGCATCCATGAAAGTTGGAGGGCCTAATTCATACAATGAACGGTAGTTCCCCCGTGCCCGGCGGCTAATATTCAAGTTTATGGCCCTTCGGAAGATGGGATTTCCGGGTGCAGAGCACATAAAGTCTTGGGCAAAGTTCTTCCCGTACCCGGATGTTGGGTGGTGGATGGGGAGTAACATGCGAGTTTCATCGGTGAGTACATCAGAAAGTGGCTTGTTACATCTGCGGTCAATGTCGGTGTAGATACCACCCTCTTGGTAAATCTTGAACAACCGCCACAAATCGGTCTTCTCCACGATCTGCTTGTCTTTGATTAAATCGTAGTGCTCGGGCAACCCCCAGTCACTGAGGGACAGTTTAAGGTAGTGTTCCAACTCGTCATCCTCGGTCAACATAACCTGCCAACTGGGGTTTAGGTCTACTAAGGGGCGTACGCAAGCTCGGGGAAACTCGCTATTGTCTTCCAGTATGTTGTGATCCCGCCACGTTAAATGGATGGTTTTGGGTATAGGCTCGGCTCCTATCAAGAAGGTTATGACCTCATCTGATATCTTCATAACCCTCTATAACACGCGTTTCTGTAAAGTGGCAAATACAGCTAAGTCGTTTTTGCCATGTTATAGACTCAAAACCCTTATAGTAAATAAGTCTCCCATAACTCTATAAATAAGGGTCTGAGCGGGCTTAGGGGGTGTATGGCGAGGGTTTGTGGTGGGGATGGTGGAGATGCGCGGTAGATGTATTAAATACATCCACACCACGACTAAATTTTTCGCGTTCAACGAGTTACGCGTGGTGGTGGTGATGGTGGAGATGTTTTTTCCTAAAAGTATAGAGAGTAAGAGGGATCACACATCAACACCTTGTTTTCACTTTTCAACCGTGTTTCCCGCCCCGGGAGTTTTCCGTCAAAACATCCCCACCATCTCCACCACCCCCAGTTAACACCCTTGTTAGCAACGAGTTAAGGTGGTGGAGATGGTATTTTTGATCTCCACCCATCCCCACCACGCGGGAATTGTCTAAATCTCCCACGGGGGGACCTGCCCAGAGTCCTTTTTAGCGAAAGGACCGTCAAACTCCGCCTCTATGTAATCAACAGCGGTTTCTAGATCGGGAAACAGTGCTACGGGCTTGCCACGCCAGAAAAGAGCAACACCCCTGTCTGGCGTGGCATAAATCCGCGCACTACTGTAAGCGTAAAGAAGCTTAGGAAGTCCATAACCCGGCATAGGTTAATGTACCCTAACTTCGCACTATTTTCACCCCCGGAACTCGCGGGTAGCGGCAGAAATGGCCTTTTTGTTTTGTTCCATGGCCTCTAGGGTTATAAGACTCGATAAGTCCTCTAGAACATGTCCCCGTACCATTTCAGTTACGCGGTCCGAGCTTACCATGTCATGGGCATCCGCCCTCACCTTAAGTGTCCTTTTGCGCCCGTTTAACTTGTACTCAATCGCGGCCTTGATAACCCACTTAGCCTCATCCAAATAGATATCGGACTTTACCTTAAGTTCGTTATCTATTTCAAAGCTACCTATGTGGGTCAGCCCCACCTCCTGTTCAAGTTCCCGGACGCTTTTAGCTCGTTGTTTTTTAGCGGTTTTCTTGATTAGAGCGTTTATCTGAGCTTCCTCGTAATCTTTACCGTATAGTTGTTTCTCAGCTCTCATATACTTATAATATACGTAACTGCGCCTCTGACAAGTTTTTTCGATATTTGGCTAGGGAACCGCGAGGCCATCTTGGACATGGTGCGCCCAAAAACGATCTTGTTTAGACTGCGTGTGAACACCTTGAGTTCATCAAAAGTCTCCATTGTCCCCATCAACTCACTTACGTTCCCCTCCCAAGGCTCCTGACTAGCCCTAAGCTTCCACCAAAACTGGAGCATCTCCCAGTCCCGTTGTTCCGCAGACAAGTCTTTCGCCATAGAGATAATGTCGGGATGATGGTAGGTGTTTATCCCGAATCGGCCTGAGGCGTCCTTGGTTACATAGTCCGGGGACCTGTACTCATCCATCAACCATTTGAGGGCGTGCGGAAGCTCTTTGCTTATGGTTCTCTCAATCTGCCGATGTGTTTTGCCCCTAAACCACGGTTTGTAGTCGTTGGCCATCTTTAGGATCATTAATTTGTCCAGTATTGTCCCGTCCAAGTTTGGCAAAACCGCCAATGAGTCCGCATCCGTATTCGTGGTCACAACAACCCGCCCCCGACGCTCAATATCCACAGGCTCCCTATACATTGCCCTTACAGTCATCTTAGGTGACGCCGTAAGTTTCTTAACCATTTCACTGAACCTACGATGTTCAGCCATAGAAGCCGCCGAAGCATTGTCATCCACGTACCAAACAGCCGACTCAGCCAACTCCTTGTTAAAGTTCTCCTTACCCATCAGAAACGGACCTGCATCAGCACCCCCGTTAAATATCTTGGGTAGGATGTGTGTTGAAAACAGAGATTTACCGTAATCCGCATCCCCTGCGATTATCACAGAGTGACCTGCCCTAACATCCCCATCAAGAGCCGAGACATAGAACCTCTGCAACCAAGACAACATATAGTGCACTGATTTGGGCTCATCCATCCATTCGTTCCACCAGTCATATAACGTAGGCCAATGTTTTGGATCGGGATCATCTGCCGGGGGTAACGCCCTTACATGTGCGTGAGTGTTGATGTACCTCTTTGCCCCCACATCTACTACTTCCTCAAAATTAAACAAGAAGGGTGCCGCGCCATGGATTCGGCGCTCATCCTGCACGTATATGAGCACTTCATCTATTTCTGACGCGGGATCACCCTTCTTGCGCGGCTTGTTGGAGAAACCAGCCAAGCGAAGCCGCGTAATGAAGTCCTCTTTCAACACCGGACTCCAAACCTGTCTCCCATCCTTCACCCAATACTTCTGACCATCGAACCAAGTATCCTCTACCGCGTCAGCCAACTTCTTCTCTCTATACTGGTCAACAAACGCTTCACCCAATATTTGGCTCCACGGAGTAAAGCTAGACTTAGCTCTGGTGGAATAACTCCACACACCTCCCTGTTGGATTACACAACCGTCTCTGTCTACACCGTCATCAATCCAAAACAAAGGACCACGACAACCAATATCAAACTCCCCGTTCCATCTGCCCGGAAACATCTCAGCCACCTTGTCAGCGACCACTTCTATTGGTATAGTAACTTTACCCCTAGGACCCGATGTCTTCTTGGCACAATCGAAAAATAACGCTTCCAGCTTCAGCGATGCCAGCGGGTCCGCAACCTTTACCCAAGAAGAGCCAAGCTCCCAATACATGGCGGGGTTCATGGAGGCGTTATCAAAGCCGGGAACCAAAGTTTTCACCTTCGTCTGAGCCGCGATTGAATCGTAAAGTTTTCCCAGCAAAACCTCGTTATCAGCGAGGATGGGCTTCTCAAACTCCCAAATGGCACGTATTTTCCCTGAATAAGTCAGCGTAACCCATGTAGGCGCCCACCCTCCCGGTGATTTCTTGTTTATCCTCTCCAGAATCTTTTTGAAGTCCTTTCCCACTAAAGAATCGTCATCATAGTCAGCCACGAACCCATGCATACGAAAAGCCGGGTTTGAAGAGCCTACCCTGTCGTGAGGGTTAATGCCTTCTATGGCGGAGAAAAAGATGTGTTTTGTAGAGGGGTCCTTACACCATTCTCTGAATCCTTCCTTTGATGAGAATGAAGGGATGCTCCCTTTGAGCTTAGAGGGGTGTGTATTGGTTAGTTTTACTGTTCTGGCAGTTAGGTTTTCGAGTAGGTAGTAGTTCATTTTGTATATCTTTCCATCTGTTCAACATCCGCATCCAGAGGTAGTGAGAGGCACCACTCCGGGGGTTTGGTCATTATGTTTTGTATGTCTCCCATGGCATCTTTCACATTGTCTAAGTCCGCTTCAATCACGACCTCATCGTGAACACGGAGTACAACTTTGTGACCAGCCCTGCGAAGTGCCAGAACCCTGTCCATAAAGACATCTCTGGCAAAAGCTTGGGTGGCATTCTCAATTAAGGTCCCTTTCCAGAACCTCAACCTCTGCATCCTGCCACCCCGGGGAATCTCTGCAGATAAACCTTTTTCCAACTCCACGTCCCGGTATTTCAACGCCCTCCCTGACGGGAGCCCAATTTCATAAGTCTCCCCTACCGAATTCCTCATATCCCGCTCTAATTCTCCCCATAAGTCCACTAATTTAGGCATTTTAGCTCTAAACATCCGAACCATGGTCTGAGCTTCATCGTACTCAACACCCGTTATAGCCGAGAACTTCTTCCCAGACATAGCAAACTGACATCCTAGGCTCATTTGCTTCATTGTGTGCCTAAGTGTTGGGTTTTGGGCCTTGAGTGCGCCGTTACCTGTATAGAGTTTGAAAGCACGGGCTTGGGCTTCGTACCAGTCCATGCCCTGCCTAGCTAACTCCAACATGTCATCCTCTTGAGCCAGCCAAGCGGCACATCTTGCCTCAATTTGTGCGAGATCAGACACTAAAAGCGTCTTTCCCTCTCCTGCGCGGACGCATGAGCGTAAATCAGCGCCATACATGCCTCCCCGAGGGAGATTCTGCATGTTGAACCCTGAATCCCCACTATCCCTACCTGTATGAGCCCCAAAATACTTCAAACCGTACGGAAGCCTCCCGTTATCCACTCTTTGTAGCATTGTGGAGAACTTCTTCAGGAGAGAGTTAGCTCCCCTCAGCTCATGAGTGGCCTCCAAAACTCTTCCCTCTTCCGGGTTCTTGACTATCCACTCTTTTACCTCAGGATCATCCTTGGCCATGGACGTGGGGGGCTCTTTCCCTTGGGAACGGCAATAAGCGGACCATTCCTTTGGTGAAAGAGCCCCCGCTTGCTCCTCCGTCCAAGGTAAAACGTCAATAGCTTCAAAAATCTTCTTTTCCAGCGTTATAACCGCCTTTTCCATCGTTTCCTTGTCCACAGGAACCCCTTCCCAGCACATACGGGTTGTTTCCTGAGACAACGATCTCTCCCACATAGGCCAGTTATCGCTTTCCTTTTTCCAGAGACAGGCGCACCCCTTGGCGTCAAACAGCGCGTACTTCGCCAACTCCATCTTTTCGTCTATATCAAGGTCTTCATATTGACGACCCTTCATGTTATCCCTGACCTCCTTAGACATCACAGCCCCTAGAGAGTGCTTCAGGGATTCTTTCAGCGACCGAGGGTAGCCACAATAAGCGACCATATCCGCCGTGCAGTGCCACTCTGAGAAATTAGTCTGGGGTATGATCCCCTGCTTGATGAGATGTTCGTGAACAGGTTGATCGAAACCCCTGTTGTGTGAAAGGGCTACGTGCCCGTCGAGCCTACTCCAGTCAAAGTCCTTTGGGTGACCAACCCACGCGAAGTTATCTTCGCAGTATATTGACACCATGTAGGCGTCGAAATTGTCGTGGTTTAAGTAGTTTTGAAGTCCATTAGTGATGGAACAGTCCTTGTCGTAGTATGTTTCGTAATCTATTCCTGTAAACATCATTAAAAACTGGGAGTTACTATTGCATGTGAATGGGCGGAAGTCAGATGTTCACTCTTGGAGAGGCCGCAATAGACAAAGGCCTCCCCACGTCCGGGGCTCTCCCCCGACTCTATTTCTGAAATCCTTGGCGGGGAGTTTAGGAACACACCAATAAAATCCTAAACTCCCCGAGATTGGTTACTTAATGCTGTTTACGAACTTAAGTTCGCCCTCATCAAGTTTACCAGCCCGTTTCAAAGAAGGCGTAAACCAAGAAACGTCGCCTTCTGTGCGGAGTTTTGATGTGAGCATCCAAGACTGAGCCCAGACACCCTCATCCTTCGCGTACATCGCGTAGGTCGCTATCTCCTTCGCTGTTGGCTTGTACGCCGACTTCGATGCCGTATAGATGGCCATTGCGTAGTGCTTCCCGTCATACTCGTATGGGAACAGCTCCAGATCATTCTCACTCAGGTCCTCCGGTGCCTGAACGAGCATTGTGATGTGGGCAATGGGGCGAACCATGTTCGTTGACCCCCACTCAAAAGAGTAGCCAGCGGCGTGAACCTCTTCCTCTGAGTTAAATGTCTTGGGTAACTCCTCAGAGCCCCAAGCCACATCCTCTTGGAATTGCTTCACCATGTGCGTAACAATTACGCGAAGTGGTTTATCCCTAGTGACTAACGTTACTTCCTTATTCAAGGCGATAGCACCGGGGGCAAACCCGTCGTCAACCAACGCTGAAGTTTTAGCTACAATGTTGATGCGCGGCAGGTTGATATCCGATTGATCGAAGTCTCCTGCCAGCCCAGCCTCACTAAGCTGTTGGTTGGTTATTGCGAGTTCCCCTCGTTCTGAAGGTTGCTCAATAAGCGCTTCGGAGGGTTCCTCCACAGCGTCCACTTCGACGGTTTCGGCCTTGGCCTTAGTCTTAGTGGGTTTTTTAGTCGGGCTATTTTTACCCTTGTCTTCCATTTCTGCGAATGATGTTTTAGCCATTTCGTTTTCAGTTTATTATTTTGTTTTTGTTTTTGTTTGGTTGTCCGCCCCACGGGCGAAATTATTTAATCTCGGACAGATACTGAGAGTCCTTTCCATACTCGACAACTCCTAAACGATGGAGTTCCGACATAACTTCAGAGACGCGTTCTTTTTTCTGTCCGCGGGGGGCCATATCAGACACTAGTTTTTCCAGTTTGCCAACTGGAAATTTATCTATCCCCTCTAAAAAGTCCTCAACCTCCACGTCATCCTTGATAGCACCGTATGCGGCCAACGCAGACGTTATAGAGCGCCTCCCCTTACGTTCTTTGACCTCGTACCCCGGAATCTCAATACCCTCCTCTATGGCCATCCTACGAGCCGCATACTCAACACCCGCGGCCCACTTCTTAACTATCGGGACAACCTTCATCATGTCCGCGATTGCCTGAGGGTCTTCACAAGTACTGCCGTGCACCTCATCCGGTAAAGAAAGAAAGTCTTTAGATGTTGGAGCGTACTTCTTCGCCGTATCTATAGAGAGTTTAGCCAAAGAGGGACAGCGACCCGCGTTTTTGCAGTAGTTGCAAATCTTCAGTTGAGGGATCAGTTCAGATGGGTCTGTCTCGCTGAAACAAGCCCTAACCTTCTTCGCCCGTTTAATAACATCCGAAATAGCGTGAACTACCTCTTCCATATCCTCTCGCTTGAATGTGTGGAAGAGAATCTCGTCCCTACGACACGCCACAAAGTAGAAGTGAATGGTGTCCAGTTGAGGGAACTGCTGGAAAGCTCCTAACGCGTAGGCCTTGGCTTGCCAGTTATCCTGAGGCTCATCCACAGCCATTTGACCCGTTTTATAGTCGATCTGCACCGCCTCCGTGCCATTAACCGTGAGTCTGTCACAGGTTCCAAATGTTTCCTCGTCGCGGAGTTTCATAGTTAACCGGATTTCCTTGTAGTCATCCAGTTCCATAACCTCGTAACCGTGGTGGTTGAATATGGAGTCCTCCGCGTTTCTACACCCTTGGGCCAGTGAAGACTCGTAGTCATTCAACTTTGACCAGTCCCCCGTCTCTAGAGCCTCATGGATACGTGTGCCCATTTCAGCGGCGGGGTTAGTGCCCGACTCCCCTTCGTAACCGGGACAGTGAGCAGACATTTTAATGGACGACGGACCAAACTCAGCGTGAGCTTCCTCCTCATCTACAACAGGTGTTTTTTCATCAGTATTCATCGTAGTCGTATTATATACGTCATTTTTTGCGTGAAGCAACTTTAAATTTTCGATTTTGGACATCATTGATTTAACTATCTTAGTTTCAATGGTTTCCTCAGCTACCAGTATCCGCTGAACACTTTCAGACATCCCCCCAAGCCTATCCACACGACCAAGACATTGGTGGAAGTCCTTGGCATTATACGTAGGGCTTATAAGAGCTATTCTGGGGGAGTTCCCCGCGGTATCATGCAAACTAACCCCCACACCACCCGCGGCAATATTACAAAGAATAATCCCCACCTTTCCAGTCTGGAATTCTTCTACAGACCTATCCCTATCACTTTTAGTCTGCCCACCTTGGATGAAGGTGTGGTTTTCTTTTAGCCTCCGGGACAGAGCATCAATAGAGTCCGTGAAGTTCAAAAACACCGCCACGGAGTTACCAGCCTCCCTAGCCTCGTCAATCATCTCCGCTAGGTCGGGGACTTTAAGGAGTTCTATCTCCTGACGCAGACGTAGAATTGTTGTCAGTACAATGGGCTCATCCCCATCACCATCTCTACGAGACTCTAATTTCGCTATTTCTGGCTCTAATTCCTCGAAAAGGTCGTTTATTTTCGACTTTTTACCGAATCTGATGGGGTCAGTGATTATCCGAGTTACCTGAAAGTGGTCCCCCAGATCATCCCGAGTCAGCCTATGACCCCTGTCCGGGTAAATGAGCTTGTTAAGCTCTTTTAACTTCCCTCTGTTCCTTTCCGGGAATTGCAGAGCCTTCCAGCGATCAAATTCACACCCCCAGTGTTGCGCCCAGTTCCAGAAGTTACTTAGGTTATGTAGGCTGAGAGCGAACCCCAGAGCCCTCATCTCCCTCGGGTCTTCGGCGGCAGTAGCCGACAGCATAAGTATTTGGAACCCCTGCTTCTTAGCCGCAATCATCATATTAGCGTTGAGGGTTCTAACCCCCTTCGCTTTATGACACTCGTCAAAGATAATCAGAGTTTCCGGCGGCAGTTCCCAGTGAAAACCCCTTTTACCCCGCCTCGATACGTAAGACGTGTTCCCAGTCCTGAGTTTCTCCCAGTTAATCACGTCCCCCCGCACTCCCTGCCCCTTTAGGGTGGATTCCCACGATGCAATTACCGTTTTCGGGCAAACCACGAACGGGGTAACTCCCATGGTTTTAGCAACTTCCACCGCTTTGAGCGTTTTTCCTGTCCCCGTGTCTGATGAGTCAAGCGCGGATCGGTGGGTTTGAAGCGCTTTGACAAGAGTGTTATGGGATGTTTTCTGTGCTGGATAAAGTGTTAAGGCCATATAGAGCTATTAGAGCCGCATCACAAGTTTTAAGTGTCCAAGGTGTTTTTGGGAAGAACCTTCCCGCGGCATCCTTAAGTGCGGCTTTTCGTTTGGTTTTTTCCTTTACTTGGGGTATTCCCAGTCCTTTTTGCCATTTTTGTGGCAGGACTTCGTAAAGTGGTATTTTTAAGGTTCTCACGACTCCGCGCTCAAACCCATAGTTTTGGGCGAACTTCCATGTGGAAGCTACCCCCTGTCCCGGGAAAGCATTTACTTTCTCTATAAAAGCGGCATCAACTCCGCCCCGAGCCATCTCTTCCACGAATGTGATAAAGTCTTGCTCAGTTGTATAAGATACAATGCTTAGGGGGGTTCGGTCTAGGAGCATAACCGCCCCACCGCCGACCCCCGGATCAATCCCCAGAATCTTCATTACCCTGCAACATTTTCTGGACAAAGTTCTCCAGAGTCATTCCGTTAGCGTCGGCCTTTTTAGAAGCTTTCTCCCACCACGTCCTGTTAAGCCTTACAGTCACTGGGATTTCATCCCCGACCTCTTTTTCTACGAGGTTTGTGACTAGCTGACTTAATGAACTGCCTGTCTCAGAGGCATACTTTTTACCACGTCTTACAGTGTTTTTAGGCATGTATAACGTGACTTTTGTCGGGTTTTCTATGCTACCTTCTCTGGCCATGGTAGGTATTTAATCCGTCCACCTTGATTTAGCAACAAAAAAGTGTATCTTCATCTGTGCCTATCTCCCGATATGGGTTTACATTCCCAGATGGAACCAACGAAGTAACCATGGAATTACACGCCTTCCTGCACGACAGGGGGCCAGAACAAGGGGGTTTGGGTAAGTTTGAACACTTCAAGAACGCCGTGGACTTGCTGTGGAATGATCCTCAGAAACCCGCCTCCCGTAATTTTATATGGTCGCCGTGGGCTGAAGACATGATCTATGAGGCCTGCGAGAACCAGTATCTGTCCATTGCAGGGTGTGCTTCCTCCGGTAAGTCCGATACCATGGCGTTGTGGGGGGTTATTAATTACTTAGCCGACCCCTATAATACCCTTGTTATAGCCACGTCAACCACGCTACGGGAGGCGCGGCGACGTATTTGGAAGTCAATTACCGAGTTGTGGTCATCTGTTCCGGGGCTACCCGGTAAATTAGTCCCATCACTTGGGCAGATTAAAGGCCTATCTAAGAATGGAGGGGTCTGGGAATCTACCGGGATCGTCCTTGTTCCCGCTGAGAAACGTAAGGAAAAAGAGGCCATCGGTAAGCTAGTCGGTATAAAAATGAAGCGTCTCATCCTTTTGGCCGACGAGCTCCCCGAGCTCCCCGAGAGTTTGATCCACGCCGCCTACACCAACCTCGCCACCAACCCATTCTTCCAAATGGTTGGTCTAGGTAACCCTAACTCCCACTTCGACGCCTTCGGGGTGTTTTCCCGTCCCGCGGATGGGTGGCAGTCCGTGACCGAACACGACTCCGAGTGGGAAACCTCTCGGGGAAAGTGTATCCGGTTCAACGCTGAAGAGAACCCCAATGTGTTAGCTGGTAAGCAGATTTACCCGTGGATGCCTTCCCGGGAGACGGTAGAGGCCGCAAAAAGAGATTACGGAGAGAAGTCTCTTTTGTTCTACCGCATGTATAAAGGATTTTGGTGTCCCGACGGTGTTGATAGTGGCGTCTATTCTGAGGCAGACTTAGTTAGAGGTGTGGCGTCTAACCCAGCGAGATTCGACAGCGCCCCCACTAAAGTCGCCGCTATCGACCCGTCATTCACTAATGGAGGGGACCGTTCTATAGTCTACTTCGGTTCCTTCGGGGAAGAGGGCGGGGTTCAAGTGCTACAGTTTGATGATTATGAGGTTTTAAGTGAGAACGTTGCAGATAAAGACACCCCACGTTCCGTACAGATCGCCCGAAAGTTTAGGGCCGCGTGCGAGAAAAGGGGAGTTTTACCTGAAAATGCCGCGTGTGACGCTACCGGGGCGGGAGGCCCATTCCACGATATCTTGAGCGTAGAGTGGTCTGATAGGGTGTTAGCTGTTAATTTCGCAGGTAAAGCCTCCGACCGACCTGTATCCGCAACTGATAGGACTCCGGGTTGTGACAGATACGCCAACCGAATGTCTGAGATTTGGTATCAAGGACAGGAGTTACTGCGCTCACACCAGTTACGGGGGATTTCTACTGACTTAGCGAGGGAGATGGTTGGTAGGCGATATGAAACCCGAGGCACCAATGTAAAAATAAAGGTGGAGTCAAAGATAGACTTTAAGGCACGGGTAGGCAGGTCACCGGATATTGCAGACGCGGCATTCATTGTCATCGACCTTTGCAGGTCTAGGCACGGTTTTATGGGGGGAGAGAGGTTCTCTGTTAACGCAGGTCGTCAAAAGACTTGGGCTAATAAAATGAAGTCACTTGATGTTACTGCGTCTTCCCATAGAACTCTCCTTGATACTTAGAGCTCTACGTGGCAAATTAGTGGGATAATTATGTCATCCGGGCTAAAAGAATTTTCCGACCTATCCCTAGAGACTATTAAAGAGTCTGGGGCGGTACCTAAGTCGCGCATTAAAAATGTAAAAGCGGCAAACGAGATTTACGAAAACCTACGCGACGGCGACGAGGTTTCCGCCACTAACCGAGCGAGAGTTCAGGCTATGTTTGATGGCTCTCCCCCGTATTCCGATGCCGTTCTTAGAAACTCCGGTCAGGGTTTCCGATGTAACTTAAACTTCGGAGAGGCTGAGAAGTTTCTTGAGAATGCCATGTCCGCGTATGTGGACTTAATAAACTCGGTAGAAACCCTAGTTAGGGTGGAGACTTCCTTTGGTGACCCCAAGCAACAGATTGAATGGAATCGGATTATGTCCGAGGAATATTCTTTTCAGTTACGGAAGTGGCCTCGCTTTAACTACGAGTACCTAAACCTCTGCAATCATTTCGTAGGCCATGGCGTAGGCATTAATTATTTCGAAGATGAACGTTCTTGGCAATGGCGTTCCACAGGTCTAGGAGACATCGTTATCCCTCGCCAGACACAGGCTACAGAGGATGCCTTAGAGGTAGCGGCTTGCCGCCGAGCCGTGATGGTAAATGACCTATACAAGTACATAGAAGACCCAGAAGTAGCTTCTGAACTTGGGTGGAATGTTTCCGAAGTCCGCAAAGCTATAATGAAGGCCTCCGCCACCGTGACCACTCACAGTGACTGGGAGAACTTTCAGGCTGAGATTAAGAACAACGATATCTGGGCAGGAGCGAAAGCCGCACGGGTTTCCCTCGTCCACTTGTGGGTAAAAGAGTTCAACGGAACGGTATCGCATTTCATCACCCTCTCTGACGCAGAGAACAAAGATTTCCTATACAAGAGGATCGGACGTTACAACAACATCAACCAAGCATTCACGTTCTTCACTTATGGTATTGGGACTAACGGAAGTTTCCACAGTATCCGGGGGCTAGGGTTCAAATTGTACCACCACCTTCAGGTCAGTAACCGGATTCGTTCACAGGCAGTAGATAACGCTATGCTTGCAGGAGCTCCGATGGTTCAACCCGAAGACGAACGGTCTTTGGAGAACTTCGCGTTCAACTATTTTGGGCCTTTTGCAATTTTACCACCCAACATGAAGTTTGTGGACCGCGCGGCCCCAAACACTTCACAAACCATGATGCCCGTGCTCAACGACCTGACTCAGCAGGTACAAGAGCGTGCAGGACAATACTCAACGGCGGGGGTCTTCGGAAAAGGAGATCGCAGGACACGGTTCGAAGTAGCCGCCCACCTTGAAGAAGCCGCGAAGTTGAACGTTACCGCGCTCAACCTGTTCTATAACCCGTGGGATAGGTTTCATATGGAGGTGGCCCGCCGATTCTTTAGACCAGACTACTCTCCTAATGAAGGGGGAGGTGATGCTGTTATGGAGTTCCGTGAGAGATGTCTGATGAGAGGAGTGCCTCCCGAGGCAATGCTTGCCATAGACATACGCAAGACGCGTTCCGTAAGAGCTGTCGGCAGTGGTAGCCAAGCCAAACGTGCCGTCAGTCTCCAGCAGTTGAATGAATTCGCCGGGACTTTCGACGCAGAGGGTAGACATAATTTATTCCGTGATCAAGTAGCGGCTCTTGTCGGACACGATGCGGCTGACCGTTACATACCTGCCCGACCAGATCAGCGTATCCCGATTGACGCTAAGGTCGCTCAACTTGAGACAGAACACTTGCTTGAAGGCCGAGAGATTGAAGTCTTCCCGAACGAGATACATACAATCCATTTGGATATACACTTACCTATAGTGGAGCAGATGTTTACCGCCGTGGAAGAAGGTCAGATGGAAATTGAGGACGCCGCCATGCGTTCTATGAATGTGTTCCAGCACTCCGTACAACACTTGGAGCAAGTTCAACAAGACCCAACGATAGCCGACCAAGTTGCCCAATATAACCAGAGACTCCAGCAAGTGTCTGAGTTGATTATTAACGGGCAGAAGAAACTAGCTAAACTTCAACGCGAGGCCGCCGAGGAAGGCCCTGTTGGGGAGCCGGGCCCCGAAGGGGAGGAAGGACAACCCCAAGTTACTCCAGAACAACAGGAAAAACTTATAGAGCATCGACTTAAACTTCAGATGATGCAGGAGAAGCATCAAGCTGAGATGATGATTAAACTACAGAAGGCCGAACAGGAGCGCCAGCTATCGGACGCCAAGGCCGCGACAGATATTAGGGATTATTTACGATGACAGGAAGTGGTTCAGGATATACAGGCAGTGGCTCGGGCAGTGGCTCGGGCAGTGGCTCGGGCAGTGGCTCTGGCAGTGGCTCTGGCTACACAGGAAGCGGCGGTTCAGACATGTCCGGGGAGGTAGATTGCTACCACTGGACAGGTTATATGGAGTCAGGCTCAGGTAGTGGCTCAGGTAGTGGCTCAGGTAGTGGCTCAGGTAGTGGCTCAGGTAGTGGCTCAGGTAGTGGCTCAGGTAGTGGCTCAGGTAGTGGAGATGAATATATTGACCTTTACCCTGTAAATAAGGGGTGTGGGTGTGATTGTGGCGGAGATTTTGAAGAACATATTAAATACGGGTTTGCAAAAAAGCGAGAGTGGGATAATGATTCCTAGATGGAAGGTCTAGTTAAAAAGTGGCAAGGCGACGAAGCTGGTAGAGCCGCTTGGCAAGATTTTATACTAACCCCCGAGTTTGAGCGGGGGTTGAGGGTACTAGAATCCCAAGCCACCCCTGTTGTGGTTATGGGGGAATCTTTGGAGCAGACTGCGAAGAGGCAATCTTTCCAAGCAGGGTTCCACACAGCCCTACACTTAATACAAAGACTCCCCACGTTACACTTCAAAAAAGTTCAGGATCAGTTACCTGAGTGGGATTATATACAACCTATAGAAGAAGATGAGTGAAGAAGCCGTAGCCACAGAAGCAGAAGCCCCGGAAACTCCCGTTGCCGAGGCCCCAACTATCCCTAGTACTGAGGAGTCTCTAAGTGCTCTGGACGCTGAAATGCAACCTGAACCTAGTGATGACACGGGTTTTCTGGACTTTATTGGGGATGCGTTGGAGGGTGATTCCGAAACAACTGCGCCAGAAACTGCGCCAGAAACTGCGCCAGAAACTACAGAGGAGACAACTTCACCAGATACAGAGGAAGAGTCTCCCGCAACTGATTTAGTCGATGACTTCCCTTCTCCTGACGATTTAAGTGAAACATTGGATGAGAAAGCTGTAGCCAAGTGGGGTGAACTTCGATCTGAGTTAGCCGATGCTAGAGCTAGAGCCACTGAGTTAGAGGGCCAGATCACTGAAACCCCTGTAACTGAGGGTACCGAGCAGTTAGAGCAACAGTTGCACGCGCAACAAGAGGCCATTGAGGCATATGAGCGTGAACTGTCTATATCTAGGGTGGAGACTTCTGCCGAGTATAAACGGACAGTAGCTGAACCGTTACAGTCTATAATGGATGCCACGGAGGCTTTGGCGGAGAGGAACGAGAAAGACCCCGGAGTTTTACTCGACATCTTGTCCGAGAGTAACATCGAGCGTCAAAACAAGAATTTAGAAGAAGTCGCGGCCGAGATGGGTGACCGCGATAAGATGATGCTCTATAGAATGGTGGACGATGCCCAAGCCATCTTTGAGCGAGATAGACAACTCAAGGAGTACGCGGCAGAAGCCGCGGCAGAATTAGACCACCACCAGCAACAAGAGGAAGAACAGGCTCTACACGACTATACAATGAGTACTAAGTCCTCCGTGAATCAAGTTTACGATAAGTTCGAGTCTGTTCTCCCCGAGTTAGACGGAACTGATTTGGGGGAACTTAGAAAAAAGACACTTGAGGATAACTTCTTAGACTTAGGTGTAGACCACCAAGCGTACGCCGTTTCCGCCGGAACCTTACTCCCTCCTATGGTTAAGGCCATTAGGGCGAAGGACGCTAAGATAGCCAGCCTAGAAAAACAGCTTTCCAGTTACCAAAAAGCAACACCCAAAGCCGCCGAGTCCGGGGGTGGGGTTCAGGTAGCCCCCTCCGAGCCTTCTTCTTCAGAAGGATTCGACTTTATGGATGTCATATCCAAAAGATTAGGGGTTTAGGAATTTTTTGTTTTGCGACTTAAAAAGTTGTGCAGTATACTTCTGATGGAACCACAGATTCCGCAATTTCTGTACAAATAATTTGAGCTAGGCGGTTTCTCCGCCATCTCCTCGGCTCAGGGAGATAGTGAAACGGATGCTAAACACTCGTAGGGGTGGGCGCATCCGCGTATATTAATTAACCGCCCTGAGGAGGGCATATAGCAAAATGGCTACACAAACTATAGATACTACTCCAGCGGACCTGAGTATCTCCCACCTTCTGGTGGAAGAGACTGGCAGGATTTCTGGGGACATCTACCGTCGTACAATCGACACCTCGCCATGGCTCAAGCTTGTTAAGCAAGGAGCATGGCCAAACGAAATGGGAGACACTCTTAGTGTCTTAACTTACGAGCGCACTCTTGCGGCTTCACAGAGCTGGTCTAACATCAACAGTGATAGTACCACTTTCTGTATTCCTACCGCGACTGAGATTGACAACGCGCAGACTACTAGGACATACGGCTTGGCGCACACCGCCATTGAGTCGGCTCCTATTTGTGTGCACGGAGTTCGTATGGGATATCGCTTCCGGGAACAGCTTAAAGCGGTCTACGACAACCTTGTCGAGAACGTGTCATGGGCTTGGAAGAACCGTTACCGTGACCAATATGAGTCATGGGCCGGGAACCACATCATAGCTGGTTCTACGACTGCAGGTGGCTCAACGCTTCTGTCAGGTTCAGGCACCAACATGGGAGGCACTGGTATGCCTACTCAGGACGGTGGCACCGACCTCGTTACAGCCTCGATTTCCCGTCTTACACAAGGTCTTCTTGACCGAGTCTACATGCAACTTGTGCGTGATGGAGCTGGAATTAATCCGATGGGCCGTGAAAACGGTCGCCCGGTGTTCACCATCATCACCAGTGCTGAGTCCTCAGACAAGATTATCCGCGAGAGTGAGATTCGTGACGACTTCCGTTACAGCCCACAGGTAAGTGAGCTTCTTAAGCCTCTTGGCGTTGAGCGCTCTTATCGCGGGTTCTACCACCTCATTGATCCGTTTCCGAAGCGTTATACATATAACTCTGCCTACACAGGCACCGGAACCGGAGGCGACATGGCCCAGTGGGTTGAAGTGGCACCTTATATTGTGGACTCTTCTTGGACTGGTAAGGTTGGTTCTAACAGCCGTTACATTGTTAACCCAGACTATGAGACTGCCGATTACGAGGATACCATCGTGTTCCACACAGATGTTATGGAATCATTGATTCCAACACCTATCGCTAACGCAGGTTCAGGCGTGAAGTTCAACCCTCTGACTTATCGTGGTAAGTTCGACTTCCTTAACATTAAGGATCGTGTCGAGAACCCCGATGGCTCTTGGGGATACTTCCGCGGAGTTCTGGCCAACGCGGCCAAGCCAGTCAAGCCTCAGTGGGGCTACGTGATTAGGCATAAGCGTTGCGATCCTCTTACTAAGTTGGATTGTGCCGGAGCTTCCATCACAGGAGGTCTGTAAGATCGACATAAGGATTACCTTAATGGTGATTACACGGGTGCCTGCGGCTCAAATGGGTCGCAGGCACCTTACTTTTATGGTATAGTCATTGATGCCCATTGGGGATATTTTGTGTATGTCTACAAGTGAAATTTTGTCTAAAGGAGCTACGGGCTTGCTGGGGTCTGCTTTAGCTGTTATTAGTCCCTACCAACAGCAATTAGAATGGACAATTCAAATCCTTGGTGGATTGTTAGGGATAGCAGTGGCTCTAGTGAGCCTTTATCATCTAATCAAAAAGAAAAAATGAGTAAAGAAGCAATACTGGGAGTAGTACGCCATGTCCTGACATTTATGGGAGGCTTCGTGGCCGAGAGAGGTCTAGCCTCTGGGGAGGAAGTACAAACGGGCGTCGGAGCAGTTGTCACTCTTATTGGACTGGTTTGGTCAGTTCTCAATAAGCGCGGCAAGTGACCTTTTTTAAGCTCATAAAAGCGGCCCTTGAGGCCTACATAGCTTATGCAAAGTGGCGACAGAGAACCTATATCTATAAAATGGAGGATGAGGTGGATGAGCTTGCCGCTGATGCTTCTCCTGTTTCAAAGCTGCGCATCGAACGACTCGCGAAGCGACTTAAACAAGAGCGCACTTTATGATCCCCCTACTGTCACCTTGATTGAGGGGCAGGAGTATCAATTCGTAGAAGGCCGACTTGTGGGTAGGAAAAACCATAAGTGGCATTCGGATCACAGTTACAGGCGTGCTATAATCATAGGTTCCGGGGATAAATGATATCAGCAATATTTTCCTGCATGAACCGGGAGTACAACCTTGCGAAAGGTTTACCCTCTTGGTTGAAGTACGAGGAAATAGGAGACATCGTCATTGTTGACTGGTCTTCTAAAACCCCATTACTGGATAATGAGTTTTTGTGTGGCTTGATGGACAACGACCCACGAATCAAATTAGTTCGGGTAAGGGGGGAAAAGGTGTTCAACTTAGCTAAGTCCTATAACCTAGCTTTTAAGTTTACGGACCCAGAGAACAAAATACTACTTAAGTTGGACTGCGACTATGTAAGCCTTAACCGAGGGTGGGTGGACAACCTAGAGTTAAAGGGGGGAGAGCTAAATAAGTACTTTGTTACAGGCGTAGAACTTGGCACTTCACCCCATTTCTGTGGCCTCATGCTTGTAAACAAGAAGGACTTTCTAGGGTACAATGAAAACTTTCAAGGGTGGGGATATGATGATAATGATTTATATAAACGACTTCACGGCAATATAGACCGGGGAACATTTGGAGGCTCACCTTTACAGGTTCGACCCCGTACACAGGTGTACGATTATGTTCACCACATTCCCCACGACGACGACCTCCGAGTCGAAAACTACGAAATTAAAGATCGTGAGGAGTCACACCGCTATAATGAGTCTCGTTCAGGCAGTTACTGGACCCCTAAAATTTACCGTATATTGAAGCGAGAGAGTCAGTATGTGGAACTTGAGTTCTTCGATACCCCCTTCCCTGAGTAACATGTTTTGGAAAAAATTCTTCCGTAAAAAGTCCCCATCCCCACCAAAAGAGTCGGGAATGGCCATAACAGCCTACGATCTGGCTATGCGCTACGTAGGGATCAAGGAAGTCCCCGGAACGGAGGATAACCCCCTCCTATTAGCTATGCTCCAGCTAGATAACGATTGGCCCCAACACGATGAAGTTCCGTGGTGTTCAGGGTTTATGAACTGGGTTGCATGGCATCTAAGGCTACCGAGGTCCAAGAATCTCATGGCTAGGAGCTGGCTGAATGTGGGAAAACCTATTTCTTTGACGCGGGCAGTCCCCGGATTCGATGTTGTGATCTTATGGAGGGGAACTCCTGAGGGGGCCAGCGGACACGTCGGCCTTTACGCGGGACATAGCGACGGGAAGATAAAGATTTTAGGGGGAAACCAGAACAACGCAGTTACTATATCTGAGTACCCCGCAAATAGGTTGTTGGGGATTCGTCGATTATATGGTTAATTACTACTGTTATGACCGGATATACTGCAGGCATTCAAGTTAACGCTGGAGCCACTGTACACTACGTGAAGATAACCAACGGGGTTATGGACATTGTGGCAGTGAATTCAGGCGTAGATATGGGGTTTGAGCTTACGACGTGCAACATAGATACCACTAACAATATTATTAGTGGTTATGATGCGTCGGGGAACAGGTACATTTTTGACAAAGAGTCCGATGTGACTGTCACGTTGGTTTAATTTCGTCCCATGCCCCAACCTCCATCACCACCCCCGCGTAAGCAGAGGGTCGTAAACTTCGTATCCCCGGAGATTGCGGACCTCATCTTCTACGAGTTGCGTGATGGTAGGCTCCCCAAATACAAAAATCCCCCTGCGTACGGTACCGCCCACCCAGACGCCACAACTTATCCCCACCATAAGTTAGTTTTAATACGCCCAGCCACTGAGGCTGAAGATGGGTGGCAACGTTGGTATTATGCACGCGCCCGAGGCACTTCCGTACCTACGTCCAACCCTAACGGAACTTTTACAGATCAAGATGAGTATAATTTTGAGATTGAGGGAGACGAACAGTTAACTCGCACGTATATAATTCCCCGGGCTCAGTTTTTAGGTAACGCGGCGCCTTATCAATCTTATACTTACGCCGCCCCCACAGCAGGGACGGCGGATTCGCGTTTTACAGATTTTAAGTTTAGGGAGGAGAATATCCTCAGAACCCGAGATAGTACCATAGATGCCTATTTCATAATAATTCAGCGGTTTTACTACAAGTCCGAAAAACTACGAGCCGTCTCCGAAACGGGTACGGCTCGGGGCGAAGAAGGTTCCGAAACTAGGCGAGAGGCTGATAGGCTGGCCTATTCCATTGAGCCGGGGATTGTGCTTCAACGTAGTTCAAGACTTACTGACGAAGAGTTATGGGATAACACCGAAAATCGCCTCGCCCTGCGAGCGGGTGTTAACAATACATCCATAACTAATCGGGTGGGTTTTATAGAGACGGACACCTCTGAGTTATCTCAAACTGAACCGGCCCCCAAGAATGAACCCCAATTTACCAAAAGGGTAGTTACGACAGACTCCGACGGAGTAGATGCTGTATGGGCGGCTAACCGCAAGGTAAGAGCCTCTGACCCAGCCAACGGCAGTGAAATGTCTACGTTCTTGGGTGGGGGTATCGTGGATGTAGACATCAGTCTAGTAGCAGACACTGCTTCCGCTGATTCTGGGTTTTTAGTGGTGGGCTCCCAAGTGTCTCCTATGGGTGGAGGTGACGCGATCAGAACTACAAAGACTATAGATGAATTTCCTATACTTAGGGAGGATCGTTACGATAGTCAACTAGACGCCATGTTGACTATTACGAAGAGCGTCATCGTCCCCGGTTCAGAGGTGGGCTCTAAGTCGGGTTGCGGTTCTCTCGTAGAGATTAAACCTGTAGATAAGTGGCGTTCTATTAAGATACAGACTTCTGTAGGAGCCTCTGCCATAAGGACCGAAACTATTCCCGGAGTGTTTAACTACCGCTTTCCCGCGGTCCTTGAGAAAGCTTACTTTGATTGGGCCTATGCATATGCTTACCATGGCAGTAACCGATCCGAGGATGCTGACATGGCTTTAATATTCCATATCACCGAGTCTGTCCAACAAGCAGTGAAGGGCAGGACGCGTAGGATAATTACATGTAACACCGAGGGTATTATAGAGGAAAACCCCGTAATTAGTTTCAAACCTCAGAGTCACACAGTTAGCTTCCTAACTGCATCTAGTTACGCCAGCAAGAAAACTGTTTGGGCCAAGGCCAATGTACGCACTTGGCAAACCCCACTAGCCCTATGTGCAGGTTTGGATATCATCTTACCTCCAAAACTTTCAGGGGGTATCCAAGGCGTCCACGTCGATGGAGACTGGACTGCGGCCATCCCAGCCACCTCCCCCGCAGGTATGCCCGCGGAAGGAACCCTCATGACTATTGACATTAAAACCCGTAGACTCAAACTTGGTTACTGGGAGGTTTTAATTACCGAGATTTTTAGTCCCGGCCCCGGTATGTCTGAGGACACTTTATTAACTTTGACCCCTAGGGATATAGACCGCACCATAGATGGGGAGGCGTAATAATGGCTAACAACGAAGATCGTTTAATAGCTAGGGTAGTAGCGGCTGTTAAGTCTTGGCTGGAACAACGGAATATAGGTGGGGGTGGTGATGGAGGTGACCCCCGCGATTTAGATGGTGATGGCAAGGTCAATCGACGTGAGAGAACCGCGGCAAAAAGAGCCGACAGGTTAGCGCGACGAAATGCAAGGAAAGAGGGACGTGATGCGGGTTTACTTCCGGGCATGACCCGAGCACAGACGGCAGACTTCCGCCGAATGGAACAAGCTCAAGCCGACAGAGACGCCCAACAGAACAACAAACCCCAACCCCCACCGCCAGCCCCTGCGGGGGCTAATGTCGCCAACCAAGCGGCCCCTAATTTCGATGACCAGCTTAGAGCCGTAGCGACAAGAGAGAGCGAGGAAAAGGCCAAGATTGAGGCCGCACTTGCAGACGCTAAGTCATCTGCGGATACCGATGTTAACGATGGCGCTACAGGCGTTATTGGGGACGTGGGCCTACAAGGAGTTGCCGGGGATACAACTATAATAAGACCCCATGAGGAGAAGAACATAGGTAAAGCAAACAACTTAAACCCGCAACCGGGGTTCGTAACTGTCCGGGCTGAAAACGAGGATGGTAAGCGTAAGTGTTTCGGTGTTTTAGGGTATGAGGCGTCTGGTTGTGGGGATGGTCCCGCCGTTAGAACTGTTTGGTGGGAACCGGAATTTGGGTTCGGCACAGGCACTGAGGTTGGGGTTGGTACAGGTTTAGGGACTGGGGATGGACCACCTTCGGTCAGCATAGCTAAAGGGTTTAACCTAGTTCCCAGTACTAATACTTACGGAGAACATCATCCCGAGACTTTGTGGAAAGCCATATTCACGGCGGCCAACGGGACACATGAGTTAACTCCCGGGGCCACTAACTATTTATGGGTTAAGATAACTTATTCTGAACGAGAGGTTTTGGTAGCCGATGAGCTATGGCAAAATTATGGCATAGAAAACTATGACATAGACTTCGACTTCGACTTCGACTTCGACTTTAACGTCTCAGGAGATTTTACCGGGGCGGGCACAGGAGCTGGTACAGGAACAGGTATAGCAACTGTCCACGGGGGACTAGATTGTGATGGTGGTGGCGGGGGTTCGGGCGGATCTGGCTCGGGCACAGGTGGGTGTGAGTGTTGTGATGAGGATGTCACGGGCCTCGCGTATTTCACAGGAGATAATGAGATGCTCGTACCCGTGTATACGGATGTGTATGGGGAATTTTATGGAACGGGGGCGGGGTCTGGCTCAGGTTCAGGTTCCGGCACTGGATACACCTATAAACCTGAGGTTTTCGACGGGTCTATAAAGCAGTACATGCTCCATACTTCGTCCGCACCTGTTGTAGTTACCCCCATAACAACAAGCTCAACAGCACCTGCTGACACTAAAACCGTTAAACACCAGTTTTTAGGTTCTGTAACCCTTAACGACAAGGGTGAAATAACCGAATGGGAGTGGCGTTTAAATCACGCTTTTTACTGGAACGCCCCGGATTTTGTGGCAGGTAGTTACGGCAAGACCGAAAAATCACCCCCTCCTAATTACGACCCTCCAGACATCTCTTAATATTTAGTGGACTCCAAGATATCCATAGTTAGTAAACTTAATGGTATAGGGGACTCTATGGTGTCCATGTGGTGTGTTGAGGGGTTCAAACAGGCGGGACTCGACGTAGATTTTTTTGTACGCCCTGACCATGTGGGGATGTGCAGTTTCTTTCACGACAAAGTTTATCCCAAGGATAACGCCCCTATAAGTGCTATAACACTCAACTTAAACTCCACGGGAGGGCAGATGGCGGGATTACCCCCAGATAAGGCGGCTAGAATGGATTGGTGGTGGAAGCGGGCGGCAGATCAGTTTGCCGGAGATATACCTGAAAATGCTTCCCCCCAAAAGCCCCAGCTTGTAAAGCCATTGGAAAAAGTCCCCCAGTTTGAGAATGCCGTGGTAATAGCCCCCGAATGTTGTTTCCTCAACCGAAAGTGGAGTATAGGCCATTACAGCAGGTTAGTTCTTTTGTTGAAACAGGCCGGGTACGAAGTGATTTCATTTGTTGCGCAGGAAGATTCTCAGGTAAAGGCTATAAAAGACATAGTTTACCATTATGGGTTCTCTCTAGAGTATTTAGTGAGGGCAATATACTCCTGTAAGTTGCTTATAGGTAATGACAGTGGCCCCGCCCACATTGCAGGAACCGTAGGAACCCCATGTATACCCATCCACGCCATAATGCCGCCCAACCTCTTGTGGGAACGCTATAGTAACTTCTACCCCGTATTTGCAACCGACTCTTGTGCGGGGTGCGGGTTTACTCCCGATTTAGGCTACCACCCCCATTCATGTAGCGCGATGTGTTCTGCTTTAGAGGGTATTAGTGCCGAGGAAGTATACAAAGTCGCTGTCAATGCTCTTGAGCAGATAAATTAGCGTTTTTCCTTGTAGGGGTTATATTTCTCCTACGATATGGCAAATGAGCGAAACCTTACCCTCGCTGAGGCGCGGACCCTTCTATATAAACATGCTACAGACGATGCGTCAGATTCCGACGGAACGTTCAAAGCCCGACTAAATGAGGCTATAGAACGTATTTATACTGAAGGTATTTGGGATGGTTTAACTGTACGTGCAGATTTATCTTCTTATGTAGCTAATGAGGTACTAACCCTCCCCTACGCATATGAAGCAATATTGTCGATAGCGATTGATGATAATCCTACCCCTATCATGGGTAAGCAGTACGAGTTCATGCGAGGAGGCCCCGGCATTGAGGACGCGGGTGAGGGAGGAGCATTCGTCATAGACTTAGGTTTTGATAGTACTGGGGACGCTCTCCGTCGTTATAAGATTTTACAGGATGTAGATTCAGGAACTGAGATAGAGGGTCTGATTAAACGCAGATATGTGTACATCTCTAGTGACTCTGATGTTATTGTCCCATCTAATATAGGAGCCCTTAAACACGCATTGCTCGCTATAACTTACGAGGATGAAGGAGATATACAGAGAAGTACCGCTTTCTGGGATGAGTGCTATAATATACTCCAATCAGCTAAACAGGTTAACCGCGCAGGTATAATCAACCCTAACCCCCAACAACAATGGGGTTTTATGTCTAATAAACCACACAGCATTTTATAATGGCCGAATACGCAAAACCTTTCTCTGGTAAGGATCAACGGGAGTTTGCCCGTAGGCGATCCGTGATAAATCAAATACGTGCCGCGAAGATTCGTGAGAGACGCGCCGCCCGTAAAGCGGGAGATCATGGCAAGGACGCCGCAATCCTCATGCAAGGCGAAAAGACGGGAATCCCATTTGGTGGAGTAGCTTCTGCAGAGAATTTAGATCAACTCGTTTTGTCAGAGATGAACATGAATAAGCAGATTGCAGATAAAAGGGATGCGCAACGTGCCAACATGTTGTCTCGACAGGCTCCCCAACAACCTGACCCGGTTCCGGGTAAAGGTCCCTCAGGTCCCGCCGAACAAGAGACTAATATTAATGTTGTATCACCCGGAGATACTTTCTTCGGGTTTCTGGGAAGGCAAGACCCCCTAAAGACTGCCTTATACATGGAAGATTTAATTGAATAATTACTATGGCTACAGACCCAAACAGAGCAACAATGTCGGCTGTCTCCCCGGAGCAGATGGAGCAGGCTAGGAGAAATGCCGTTATACAACGAGCTGGTAGGCAAATGGCTGAAGCAAGGTCACAGTTGCCTTTCGACCTCGCGGGACGCAGACTTTCCCCCACACAACAACAATCATTCGTTGATAATCCTAACAACTGGACCCCAAAAAACCCTATAGCCCATACACACGCCACACTGGCTTTGATTGGTATGGGACTGCCTCTTGCCGACGCAGTCGATGCCCTACTTTATGGGGGTGAAGGTCTAGTTAAGCTAGTTTTAGGTGACATTGAAGGCGCCAAGGTAGATGGGACTATGGCCATGCTCGCCGCTGGTAGCATCCTCCCCGGAAATGAAACTGGACTTCCTTTAAGGTTAAATAAAGCACTCCAAGTGGGGGGTTACATTCCACGTAGAGGCACAGAGTTGGCTTTTGCGGCTGTCGGCAAGGGTGTTGACGCTGGTAAGTGGGTAATGGACGGCGCCAAAAAACTTAAAGATAAAAAGTTCGCCCCGAGAACTAATTTTCTAGGGGGTGAGTCGGCTAAACGCCTCGCACGCGCCGCCCACAGCGTCGCCCAGAAAAGTGATACTCCCGCCTTCACTGTATGGGCTAAACAGGTCGAGGCGGGCAAACCGACTGGAGCGAGTACTGGGGGAGCCCCTTCACGGGCCGAGCTTCTTACAGGAGGTGGTGCAACAGTTCCTGTAAGTTCAGTTCCTGTAACCCCTGCACGCGAGATACCAACGGGTGGTCCGGCTAAAGCGGATGCTCAGGCGATATTCTCCACTCCTGACCCACGATTCTCTCCGGGAGAAAGTGCCTTAAGGAACAGTGACCCACGATTCTCTCCGGGAGAAAGTGCTGTAAGGAACCGCGACCCAAATCTATCTCCAGCAGAAAGTGAAATCAAACGTGGTTCAGATCAAGCTAGAATTTATACAGAAAGTGCGGGATTGCCCCCGGAAGCAAATCAACTGGCGCGACTTTCCGATGAAGCCGACAACATCACTAAACAACTCTCAACAACCGGAAATCGTCTACGACAACTCCGAGCACAAAAAGCGGCGTTGAAATACCCTTCGCAAAGTACCCCTAAAGGTAGGAAATTAGACGCTGACATAGCAATGCTAGAGACAAGTATCGCTACCAATCAAGCTAGAGCTAAAGAAATTATGGTAGAAAGACTTGGCGGCACTGATCCAATCACGCCAGCCAATATCCCATCCCGTTTTGAGGGGACCGCAGTCAGTCCAACTACCGGCAGGACTATGAACGTTGGAGAGGAGATGGCCAATCGTTCACAGTTGGCATTCCAATCTGCCGACCGAGCTACAGACGCGGCCCACGTTGCAGGCATGGCCGCAAACAAGAACAAACCTTGGGCTAGTCCAGACTATAACCCTAGCCGAACATTCCCTCAAACAGGTCGCGTTGGAAAAATACCCACCGCCCTTAGCGCATACCGACTTAGTCAAGTAGACCCAGATGATTTCGGTGAGGGTAGCTTTAAACCTCTTGGCCCTCCCGACATCAAAAGTACAACAGGACCCCAATCCGGTGGAACTAAACTACCGGGTACTGCAGACACTCCTGCAGACACTCCTGCAGACACTCCTGCAGACACTCCTGCAGA
>Ga0098049_1000149_pt1 | contig 27099 bp, 36 predicted proteins | sample 13BtaG_FD_92582 | JGI IMG/M metagenome (GOLD analysis project Ga0098049, IMG submission 92582) | Marine viral communities from the Subarctic Pacific Ocean - 13B_ETSP_OMZ_AT15268_CsCl metaG | ecosystem: Environmental > Aquatic > Marine > Oceanic | place: Subarctic Pacific Ocean | collected...
AGAATATTCTTTGGACCACTGTTCTAAAGAAGGAACGAAATAGAATTCAACGCCGTATATTTGACGAAACTTCTTTCCAGACTTTTGCATTTTAACTGCATGCGAATGAGCATGAGCAAGACCATTACCATTACCATGATCTGTTAAGGACCAAGCATCCATGCCTTGTTGTTCTGATAGAACAAAATTAATATGATCAGCAGGATAACCTAGACCATCAAATGTAGATATCTAGGAGAAGGTTGAATGCGAATGCAAGCTAACAAATCTGTTAGGTGTAAGCATATCAAGTTCAACCTTCTCTAGATACCTCCTTTCTGTGTTAAATGTATTATTCATTTTATTCCTTTTGTAATATGTTTAAATTATGATTTATTATAAAATACAATATTATTATTTACACGTATTTTATTTACCTTCCCATAATATCTTGTCTGAGTAAGTGTTTCTTAAAATATTATATTCGTTGCCTGAAATTACTGCTAATACAATATTCGGGTATTGTTTTTTAAAATTGGAAATTTTTTCTTTTGATCGATTATCCATGTATCCCTTAATCTCAAAATATATATTTCCAATTTTAAAATCAGGCGTATAAGTTAATCCTCCAAGTAACTCAAAAGTATCTGGTTCATATTGAAAGTTAATTTTATTATAATTTAATACTCTCGCAAAGTTTGCTTCCCAATTACTTCTAACATAAATATTTATATCTTCTCTAAAGCCACCGTTTCCAAAAGAAAACATCTTGTAATTCTTTATTCTTTTCGCAGCTGCTTTTGACATGTTATATCTTGCTTTTTTAGAAAATTTATATCCTTTTCTTTTTAGAGAAAGCTTAGATTTTCCTGATTTTGATTTTGTCCAGTGATCAACTCCATATTTTTTAAGACAAGTTTCTTGTGACTTTTTTCTCATTTCTCCAGACTTCCATCTTTGTGTAAGACCTTTAGAGAGTTTTTTAATAGCTTCTTGACTAAATTTTCTTTCTCCTGATGCGTATTGTAATTTTAAAGTTTCTGATAGCTTTTTGTTCTGCTCTTTAGTTCTACTATAAGTGCCTTTTTCTTTTCTTGTTGAAACTCCTTTTGCTAAGGTACACTTCCTACATGTTGTTTGCTGTTTCAGCTTAGTCCTATCAGAAAAAGTATCATTACAAGTATCACATGTTTTTTCTTTAGCCTCTGAAGTATTCTTGTTTTTCTTTCGAAGCTTATATGAACATTCTTTACTGCATGTTTTTCGACTTCTTCTTTCATAAAGAATAGAAAAGTTATCTTCACATATAACACATTTTTTCTCAACATACTTTACCATAATTTCTCCTTAATACAACTTATATGTTATATATGCAGACTCATACTAAGTTTTAAAAATGTGCTGTGTGAATGAAGAGATACAAATCTATCAGGAGGTGTTATTAGTTCAATTGACAAAATATATGCCTTTCATTTTTATTTTTTATTATTATATTAAATTGATATTTAATTTACACGAATTAAAATTTCTTTGGAGCTACAATGATTTTAAAAGAGTATGTAGAAACGTTTTTAAAAGAGAGCCTAAAAATATCAGATATACCTAGAATTGATATGATTGTTAAAAAGCTAAATGAAGAGAGTCTAGAGCTTTTAAACAAACTTACCGAGAGAGGTGATGAAGAAGACTATGATCATTATATTTTTGGATACCTTGATAATGTTGCATATAAAAATAAGCCCAGGCTTGAAGAGATAGGTGAAGGTGCGTTTAGAAAAGCATATAATATTCCAGGAGAAGAGTGGGTTTTAAAAATTGCAATAGACAATATTGGATCAATTGTTAACAAGCAAGAGGTAGAAATCAGTCAAGGCATGCATGGATTAGCTGCAAGAGACATTTTTATAAAAATCTACGACTACGACAAAGTAAGTAAAAATACAAAGTGGATAATATCTCAAAAAGTAATTGCTGTTGAAGATGTTACAGATATTGAGATTTTAAAAAAAGTTTTTCCTACTATTTCGAATGCTGTTAAAAGTGAGAGAGTATCGTTTTTTGATTTTATTGGTTTGTTAGGCAATACGATATCAAGCTTTGGATATTATTTAAATAAAGGTATGGGTGAACCAAAAGAATTGTTTTACAAAGCTATTAAGTCTTACTTTCAAGCACATCTTAGAGAAAGTGTTGTAGTTGCTTATGAAGAGTTTAAAACGTATAAAGACTTTGACAGAATTAATCAAGCGTATGCATATGTCAGATCTATAGACATGCATGAAGGAAACTTTGGTTTAATTGATTTAGAAAATCCAAGCCCAGATTCTATTGTTATTTTAGACTTTGATATTAATTAATATTATTCTAATACTTCTAGTTTTGGCTGGCCCCATCTAATTATTATATTATTTCTACCACCAATAATGTCTGTACAAACTTGCCGGCCTTGAAAATCATAAAACTTTATAATCTTAGTATCATAATCAAAAACAAAGTCTTCACCTTCTATTATCGGAAAGTCTTCATGAAAAACGTATACTTTTTGGTTGTTTGTTTCTATAGGTCCGACTCTGCATATAATCTCTTCTAATATTGCATTAAAAGCAGCTTCTGTCTGATTTGCATTTACCATATAGCTAAACTCAAGTGGATCTTGTGATATTGCATTACCGCTTATTCTTCTTAACAGTTGTTCATCAGCATTATCGACGCCTAAAGTATACAAAGAAATGCAGCCATTTTCTCCATTAACAAATAAACATTTGTCTGGGTGTATTGATCTTATTCTTTGTTCAACAAGATTTATAACTAACGATTGATTCTCGTTTGGCTTTCCATCACTAACTAATATAATATAGTAGGCATCAGCATTAAAATTTAACAGAGAATCAACGGCAGTATTTACAGGCAACACAAAGTTTGTTCCATTATCTGCATTGTTTCTATTTAAAATGTTCAATATACTGTTGTCATGTATTTGTCCCTTCCCGATTTCAGAAACTTCTCTAACTCTATCATCGTAAATAATAATGCCATAGTTTATATCATAGTTAAAGTCTATAAAATCTTCTATGGTTTTTTTAAGTTGATTTATTCTATTACCTCGCATTGATCCTGAAAAGTCTAGTGCAAACATAATGGCTGGATTAATTCTTGAAGCTTCTGCTCTTTCTTCAGTAAACTTTATATTTACACTATTTGTTGTTTCTTGTCCTTCTAGAATAGAGTATGTTGAGCTTATATTAAATTTTCTCTCACATAACTTGTTTTCACAATTTTCACTTACATCTTGACAGTCGCCGTTAGCTTCTGAATTGTGTGTATCGATTAAACAAGAATTCATGAAGTCTTGGTTACATATGTCTTGATTTGATGATATTATTTTATTGCCAAGTAAAACAGCACAAGAGTCCAAGTTTTGTTTGTGAGTGTTTGATTCAATTGAGACGTGACCAATATTAACAACGCCGATACTAAATACTGCAAGAACTGCTGCAGCAAATAATATAACAACAGAAACTATTCCTTTGTTTTTACTTTTACTCATTGTTAAGCCTTTTTGAAACATATATTGAAATATGAGTTTCTCTAAATTTTTTTATTGTGTTTTTATACAGAACTTTATAGACAAACTCAGGTGAATTGTATGTATATTGTGGATAATTTTTTTTAGATTCTGTTATTTCAACAACTAAACAGTCGTTATAAACATGTTTAGGGACAGCTACTTGGTGTAGTATGTTAACTAAATCACCAACTTTTGGAGTTCTTTTACTTATTATTTCTTTTAAATTGATTTCTACACTCATTTTATATTTTTTCCATGTAAGATTCAATAGTATAAAATATTTTATTATTAACAACAACTTTATAAGCATTAGCTTTGTTAAGACTTTTTATTTCAAGAATAACTCCATATTCACAATTGCTTTCATCTGTTTCAATAATAAACTTATCTTCTTGAAACAGATAAATTTTAACTAATTCACCAACTGCATACATTTTAAACTTTCTTTTTTAAGTAAATTAAATGTTTTGTTCCATTATAATTTTTATTTTCTATGTTGTCAATAAGCCAGTAATGACCACTTTGTTTTATTTGTGTATAAAACTCATGCATCAATAAAACGTCTATATTAACACCTTGTGATTTTAGAATATCTGCTGCAAGAAGGTTTGAATTAAACTTTCTGTCTCTTCTTATCGCTTTTGTTTCAACATATCGATCTTCATCAGGATGATAAAAATCAGGAGTATATTGTTTATCCTTACCTTTATACTGAACTGTGAATGTTTTATGCTCGTATATATATGATTTACCAGTTGCTTCACACCATCTAGCATAATCTGCCTCTAAAGATGATTTAAAAAAGTAATTAGAGTTTAAGTCGTGTCTAAAACCCATTCTTCCGTTTGACGGAACTTCAGCTAATCCACTACTTTGTGCAATATGCTGGCATGTTTTACTACAATATTTTGTAGCTCTGTTTTTTGGCTTTTCATATTCTTTACCACAGTTTTGACATTTTATCTGTAATACTTCATTTTTTACTTCTTTGTTGTAACATTCTCTAGAACAATACTTTTTGTTTCTTTTTGCTACAAATTCTTTATTGCAACTTAAACAATTAGCTTTTGTTGTATGAACTCTAGAGTTATTAACTCTACATTCTCTACTGCAAAATTTAGATTTATCAGCTTTAGAAGGTGAAATAAAATAAGTTTTTCCACATTCTTGACACTGTTTTTCTATTTTAGTTGATTTCCTAGGCATAAGTTTTCTCCTTACACCTAAGTATAACGTTACGAAAGGTAATCGTAGTAAATAAGTTTAATTTAGGTTTGAAGTGTCTGGAAACTTATCTTCTAACGACATATTTTTTTCTTTTGCCTCGTTTAAATGCTTTATAGGATTATAATCATCATTACTTCTAATGATTGATTTCCATGACATTTGAATTCCTTGCTTAAGACTTATTATATCAACTTTACCAAACATTCTATCAAACTTTCCTCTAGATAAACGATGATTACCAAGATAATCAGTATTTTCATGCCACTTAATTACTTCATTTACATCAGCATTTACTACGTCTTCAATAATTGAAATAATGTCTTTTGTTATAACAGGATTTTTTGCTGTTATATTAAAGTGTTCATTTCTTACGTCGCTATTGATTGCAATCATAATTGCATGACAAAAATCATCAACATGCATATAGTCTTTTATTTTTGTAGGATTTAAAAACATATCAATTTGTTTTAAGTTATTTTTAACGCCGTATAAAGTTTTTGCAATTAATGAATTCATATCTCCTTCACCACCGTACGCAAATAAAGGTCTCATAACTAACCATTCTTTTGCATTATTTCTTGTCAGCATTTCAGCAGCATATTTTTGTACTGCATAGTTTGTTCTTGGATTAATTCTACTGTCTTCAAGAATATCAATGTCCTGATATAAAAATGTATCGTAAATTACTGTTGTACCTAAATAAACATTTAACATGCCTGCTTTGTTAGCTGCATCAATTATATTTTGCGTACCATTTATATTAGTCATTAAAGCATGCTGTGGGTTTAATAATACAACATCAGTACCAACAACAGCTGCATTATGAACAATAACATCAAGTTTTAAATCTTGAAATATGTCATACCATTCATTAGATGAATTTAAATAAACACACGTTTCACCTGTTTCTTGTTTGTAAAACTTACTTATATCTCTAGTATAATCATCAATGGAAACAAATTCGTGTCCATTTTTTTCAATATGTAAAGCTAAGTTTCTTGCGATAAAGCCTTTTTCACCTGTAATTCCAATTCTCATTTTGTCTCCTTTTATATATATTTTAATTTAAAAATTCAAAAATTACACGAATTTTTAAATCATTTGGCACATCTAGAAACTCTCCGTTTGGTTTCATTATTTGTCCAACACTTAATTCATCGCTTTTATAAAATCTATTAAAGATACAGTATTTATAAGTTACTGTTAAGTCAGTTACTTTTGACATGATTGTCATTGTAACATTTGCTATTCTTCCAATATCACTCTCAGATAGAATATACTCCTTCTCGATACCATTTTGGAGTATTTGTATATTTCCATTTTGCAAAATGAGATTTCCCTTCTAAATAATAATTTCTATAACATTCTATTGGATTATTTGAAACTTTATACTTTTCATCCATGCATATAGGAAATTCTGTTAATCCAGCTTCAGAAATGTTATAAGGCATATTAGACCTAAACCAGTCAATATATTGTGAGGTTTTATGAATTCTTTTATATCTTCCGGTGTAAGAGCTACATAACTCTGTTAATAAAGAAAGGTGCCAATTATAATTCTGTAATGTTTGATAAGTCCATACACTACAAGGATGATGAACATGTGTCATTTTGTAAGGAGGCTTTTCTTCTAAAAAGCAATTTTCTTCTAAAAAAGACTTTGCATCTTTAACTTTTTTAAAATCACTTAACTTTTTATCATATTTTTCTAGGAGTTTTATCCAATGAGACGTAGAAAGCATTTGTGCAGACTCAAGAATCATTTTTACAACATGCTTATCACAATGATATTCAGCAGCTTTTTTAGTGTCAGTATCTAATATAAATATATTCATTGACTAATCTTTTCTTTTAAACTTTCAATAGACAACATGAATTCTTCTAAATTAACTTTAAGTGTTAAAGAATTAGAGTTCGTTAAACTATCTAAAAGAATAGTAGATTCTTTAACATTAGTAAATTGTAGATATATTGAATTAACATCTGTTTCAAACATATCGTCTGTATAAATTTGTATATTATCAGTATAACTTATAATTTGTTTTGTACTCATTTGTTTCTACCTATTATTTCATAGTTTATATGTAAAAGAGGAACTTTTATGATTTCCTTATTTGCTAGAACTATTAGTATAGCACCAAAATTATGATCATTTGAAACATTTAAAAGTAAACCTAACTCTGTAGTGTTTGTATATAAAAAAGAGTATCTTAATAATGTTCCAGTTTTTAATCTTCTATCTAAAGACTTCATCTTAAATAATTGTTTGTCTAGCTGGTGACCAATGTGTTGTTCTCTTGTCTAAAGTTTCTTCTTTAATTACTTCATCACCATTATAGTCTTTAAACTTACCGTATACAACAAAGTCATGTGATGAACTACCAGCTTCTCCATCAAAAGTATAGTAAGACTTTATTGTTGCACCTTGACTCTGGTATGATTTATTTATCGTATAAATGATAGCTTTATATAACATATCTAGATTAATGTCTGTTAAATTCTCTACCTTTGCATGTGGATTAATACGTGAATACCACAAAGACTCAGCCTTTAAATAGTTTCCTACTCCAGAAATAATGTTTTGATTCATTAACACTTCACATATGTTTTTATGATTTCTTTTTCTTAACACTTTAATAAAATCTTCAATGCTTGGAGGGTTTGAAAGCATATCAAACCCAATTGACTTTAACTTTTTATCTAGTTCAACTTTAGACTTAATTTGAAATGTTCCAAAGTTTCTAGTATCACTGAAATATAATTTTGATGTGTCTTTGAATTCTATCTCTATTCTCGATTGCTTGTTTTTATTTGCAGACCAAGATCCTGTCATGCCTAAAGTATTAAATACAAAATATTCATCGTCAAAGTTAAAATAAATAAATTTACCTTTGCAACTTATTTCTTTTAGTTTTCTGCCTTTTAAAACAAATAAGTTTTCAATAGGCTTTTTTAAATATCTTCCACTTAAAACTTCAATATTTTTAACAGCTTTGTTTAAATAATTATCATTTATTTTGTCAACAAAAAGTTTGACTTCAGGTCCTTCAGGCAATTTATAAGTCCTTTCAGCTTTTTATTTTTTTGGCATGTTTTTTATTGATTATAACTTTTCTATTTTTAGAAATACACGTATAAAAATCATTGTATTGATTTACTGTGTATTTAATTGCTAACATTATATCCTTAGATTCTTTTTCAGATATTAAAATACCTTTTTCAAAGAAAAACTCGTGATTTTCTGTATCATAGTCATCATTAAAGTTTATTTTTTTATATTCTTTAATGTCTTTATGATGTTTTCTTTTAAATTTTTTAGCTTTACTTCTAGCTATATGTAATAGTTTTTGATCTTCCATTCATTATTCAATATCTTTATCATATGGTTCATAAGGAAGTTCTCCTGTTTCAATTGTTCGATCTAGATAATCTTCTAATTGTTTAAAAGAAGTACAGACTTTAATACCACTTCTAGCCAACATAAGATTAAACTTAGCGCCTTCTGGTAATCCTGCACAAAAATAAACAATAGGTCTTTTCATTGCATGAGCATATCCTGCTTCCCAAATAGTTCCAATATCTTTGTCACGAGTATTAACTAATAAAAAGTCTGATGTTTCAATATGGTGTAAATTACCTGAGAATGTTTCATCTTGAACAGACTTTGGAGCATCTGGAGGACATACAAAAATTCGCCTTGGAGAAGCTAAATTAAAATGTTCGCTTTTTTCATCAAATATTCTTTCGAGCTCTGTTAACTCTTCTGCTTGAACAGGATTAAACCAACCACTTGCTAAATAAATCTTTTTCATATTTTTTCCTTTTTGTTTTTAGTAATTTTATAATTCAATAATGTTTTTTTACACGCCTAGAGTTTCTTTGATTGCATTAATAGATGCAATATCATCGTGCCACATAACTGTAAAGTTTTTAACCTCGTTTGTTGGAATATCACCGTTTAATTCTTCACGTCGACATTGATAAATTGAATCATTTTCATGATATTCAAACAAGTCGTTTTTAGGCTCTGGCTGATATAAGTTTGTTCCTCGTGAAGTATAAGTTCCGTTAGAGAGTTTAACACGGAAAGTACGTACATAATGCATATCAGGTTTTTCAAAGTTAAGACAGGTTGCTACTTCTGGAATTTGTTCACAAACAATTTTCGCAATACGAGTTGCAATGATATTATCAACCTCAGGTTGGATTTGTACGTCTTGACGTTGTTTAATAAAACCAATAAGATCTTTAAGATTAAAACGTGCAATATAGAATGTTTCCATACACTTTGGGAGAATAACACGTGCATCCATCATTGAAATACACTTGCTATCAGACATATCTGCATATAGTTGTTTTGCATCACTTACAATTTGTTTGAATCTATCATAATAAGTTGAATTTTCAATAGCTTCAGGAACTAAAGCATTATCAAATCTTAAGTCACGATCACCTGTACATTGTGCAGCAAAAGATCCAGCACGATGCCTGATAAGATGTGTGACTGTCTGTGTATCAATACCACTAATTCTAAATGTAAAACCTAAACATTCCATAGGTGTAGGTAAAGCACGAAAATTTAAAACATCTTGCAAGTTGATCGATGCTTCTTTAGGATCAGCACCTTCAAAATCTGTCACATTTGGCTGATCAGCCCATGTAGCTTTAGTCATGTGCCATGCAATTTTTTGTGCCTGTTCTCTTGTTGGACCATCAATTAAATCGATTTTTAATGATTCTAGATTATTAATAAATTGAGTACGTACTTCTTGATTAAATTTTAAATCCATAGGAAGATTAATAGGTGTTAAATCATTATTAATTGGCATATTTTCTCCATTAAATTTTGTTGTTGTTTATTACTTTAAAATTATAATTTTTTATTTTTAAATTTACACTTTTTATTTCAAACTAATTTATTATCTAAAAGTGTCTTAAATTCTAAACTGTTGCGATTAAATCTAGTTATATATTCGTGATTTGCATTTTGATTATACGGTAGATCAGGTAATAATACTTTTACATCGTGAGTAGCGTATTCCATAGAATGCTTTGGACTATCATCAATAGCAAACAAAACGTTTCCTTTGATATAATAATTTTTTTTAGCAACCCAAATATATTTTTCTGAAGCAAAATCAATATTATCAAAAGGAATATTGTTTTTATTTAACCACACATAGGTTTGATACTTACATTTTAAGTTAAAATCTGGCCTTGCCGTTAACAGCTGGATGTATATTCCTTGACTTCTAAGGTTATCTAGTAACTCAACTGTCTCTGTTAAAACAGGAATGTCTAGAAGCTTATTTTCCTCAATAAAAACTTCAAACACTCTTTCTGGACTTAAGCCGTGATCTTTAACTTCCTTTGAAGAATAATAAGATGTGCTATCTTCTGGAATATGAATGTTATATTTTTCTTTTAACCAGCTATTAAAGTAATTTCTAAAGTCACCAATAACATCATCAATGTCAACAATAACTACTTTTTGATCTGGTTTTGGTTTTTTGATTTTGTTTTCTATCTTTAAAAATAAATCTCTTTCATGAAATGCATCAATAAAATGATTTGCTTTAATATCGTAAAGATTCATTGTTGCAAGCATGTATCTAAAAACATCGATATTGTTATAAAGTATTTTATTTTTATCAACGCTAAAATCTGTTTTATCAAATACTTTAAAATTACAAGAAGAAACAATCTCTGATATTTCATAATGCATAGCTAGTGCAATTGTTTTTAACATTTCTTCTTTTTGTTTAGGTGTCATACTTTCAGACTGGTAAAATGCTTCAGCAAAATGCTTTTGTGCATTTAAAAAATTCTCTATAGTATTTTCTCTCATTGAGTTCCTTATATTTTAAATGTAATAACTTTTTTTATTTCTTCTAAATTAACCAATTCTTTTGGTGTTATTTTATTATTTTTTAATAAATTATTACACGATTCTTCAAAACTTAAGTCATCTAAAACAGAACAATAAACTTTAACACATTCGTAAAGAACATCATAGTGTACATTAGTATCTTTTTCAATATCACTATTAAAGATAGCTAAGTGTATTAAATACTGGAATTCTCTACAAATATCAAACATAAAGTTTGCTTTAAACATTTTATAAGTCTTTACGTTAAAGCTAGTTGCGCATTCTATTTCAATATCATAATCATCAAAGTCTTTTTTCTCGTAATAGTACAATGAACAATTTTCATATCCAATAGATATAAATTCTCCTGATACTATGTTTAGTGTCATTGTGCATGTAATATCTGGGATTGTTGTTAAAACATGCTGACTGTTTAGAGTAAAATGATCATTAGCAATTATTTCTTTTTGCGATGATATTGAATACGAAAGATAAGCATCATCGATAAATATTGTCATTATAAAGTCATCATATAGACCGAGACAATAAAGTATCTTTTTTTCTATTTTCTGCCAAAAGTCTAAAACATAAGATGAAGCCCTGTTGTGAGTTTGTTTATATTGTTTTAGACTTTTGGCAGAAAACATATTAATAACCTTTTTTAAGCCGGTCTCTTATAATTAAGTCCTTCTTAAGAAAAGCGTCATAAAACTCTTCAACATCTACACCCATAAGAATCATTAATGAAAAAAAGTAATTAAAAGAATCAACAATTTCTTCTAAAAATTCTTCACGATTAATATCTGGCATTTCTGTTTTTCGATGTGGCTTCCAGTTTTTTAAATGACCTAACGCTTCAAACATTTCTTCAACACCTTTTAGTGCTGTTTCTCTACAAGTTGCTTGTGCTTGCTTTGTAGATAAATCTACAGGCCACTCCGGATAAGTATCTGGAAAGTTTTCTTTCATTTGTTCCATAAATGAAACTCTTTTTTCAAAGATTTGTGAAAGCTTATCTTTATTCATCAACGCTCTCTTCTAGTTTTTGTGTTGCATTCTCTAGCATCTTATCAATACTTCCATTAAATACTGAATTATATTCATCTTCAAGCATTAAACTATCTGACTTTTCATGATGATTAACTAATCTAATCATTCTCATATGATCAACAATATCAGTACCAGTTAATAATGCTACTTGTAATAATTTTGCTACATGAGCAATAACGCTATCGTCTAATTCTAAAATTTGTTGTGTACTTTCTTTCATTTTTTTCCTTTATAATACAATTGGTCTTTTCTGAAGACGCTGATTTATTAAGTCGCTATCATGTTCCATAACTTTAATCATATCAACACCTTCAACTGATTTTATAGATTTAATAACTTTGTTTAATTTGTCATTAGCTTCGACATATTTTGGGATATATGAAACATTTAATTCTACGATTCTATGTCCTACATTAGTAACAGGGTCACTAATTGGACGAGTTTGTCGAACAGTTACAATACCTTCTAAAGCTCTCATGTCTGTCATAATATCTAGAACTGTTGGATCTTCTCGATCTTCAATCATGATTCTACATCTTACTAGCATGTTTAATAAGTCTTTATGTCTTTCAAGCAATAATCTTTTTTTGTCACTAATAACCATTAATATTCTCCTAAAATAGCATTAATAATTATTATAATGAATTATATAAAAATAATTTATATTTTACACTATATTGTGATTTTTTTTATAAGCAGCTATTGTCTCTGGCCACAAGCTTTCAACTATAGTTAACATTCCTTTAGCTAACTCCTGAATTTCCCATTGTGCACCCTCGTGTGTTCTTAATCCAATAAATTTCAATATATTGTTGCAGTTAGCTGTAGCATAATACTCAGTATACATAGCTTGAGGTAATAAAGCTCTAGCTTGCTCTCTACATACACCACTTTCTAAAAAAGTATGAAACAACCTTACAGACTCTTCACAATGTTCTTGATATAAAGATGCAGCGTCACCTGAGCTTCCCCAAGAACCATCATGTACTTCTGGATTAATTTTATCTTCAAAGTTAGATGCCTGTCTGTTTGACTTATGTTGTGTTCTAAAATCTTGAGGCATGTAAAACTCTATATTAGAGTTAGTGTATCTTCTGCTAATCTCATTGTATGACCATGTTCTATGACGGTGGTGCTGACTCCTAACAAACAAAGGTACTTTAATTCTAAACGTTGCCATATTGTGTTCTAAAGTAGAAGTATGACGATGCTTAATTAAATAGTTAATAAGCTTTTTATCTTTATCATCTAGCTCTTCTTTATGAACACCAAAACTAACTCTTGCAGAATTTACGACAGTAATATCTTCGCCCATTGATTGTACTAGCTCAACAAAGCCAACATTGTCGTTATATAAATCTATTTTCATTTTTGTCCTTTTTAATCGATATTATAATATAATTTTTCTGCCCAAGGAATAACGTCCCATTTTTTAGCTGAAATGTTGTGATGTCCTACAATACTAAACTTTGCTGCATCTTTAACAGAGTATACTTCGTTATCTTTACATATAGGTTTATCTTGCAAGTCTACTGCTTCTCTTAAAGCACTTAAAAATTCTTCACAGAAGCCTGCAAATTCATCACCAATCATAACGATTTTGCGACCTTTAACCCTAGAATCAGGTATCTTACAAACTTGTAACGAAGCATCCTGATACCAATTTTGTGTTTTCTCCCAATATTTCGTATCAGGATGCATACAAATGTCAATACCTATAGAATATTTATTAAACTTTCCTGCATGATATGCAACTAATCCTGTATCCAAGCACTGAAGTATTTCTAGTTTTTGTCTCTTGTGATTATATCCTAACAAGAAATGTGAAGAAACATGTCTACCTCTTGCCATATTGAATACATTATAACAATGTCTACTATTTAAACCACCCCAATGCACGCATATAGAGTCAGGATCTTTTTTTCTTAAATACCAATTTTTAGTTCCATCGTCTAACTCATATAAAGGCGCAGACATATCTACTTCTACGTCAAAGTCAATTGGTACTACTTTGCCCATGTGAAATATAACATTTCCATAGTATTCGCGAACAGCTCTATGAGTTCCAGGACCATAGACTCCGTCTACTGTAGTTCCTACTTCTTCTTGCAATTCTCTTACATAATCTTTGTTTTTGTTTATATGACTAAATTGTTCCATGATTTTCCTTTTTTATTAAGGTAACTATTCAACTGTAATATTAACTTCAACGTTAATTTTCATTTCAGGAACACGAACATGATCAACAATTCCATGCAACTTAGCTTCTTCTGCGTCCAAGAACCAATCACTGTGACCTTTATCATGAATAAGCTTAGTAAAATAATCATCTGCTTTTCCACAATTTCTAGCCATCATTTTATATACCTTGTCATTTAAGCGTTCAGCTTCTCTTACATCTGATTTTAGTTCTTCTATTTTACCAAAAGCAAAAGAAGAAACATCATGAATCATCATTGTAGAATCTTTGTCCATAAACCTTAAACCTTCAGATCCAAAAGAAGCTAAGATCGCACCACAACTCATAGCTTTTCCCTGAACTATTGTTGCTACAGGAACTCTAGATGTTTTAATTGCAGAAATCATTGCCATAAGCGAATAAACTTGACCGCCAAAAGAATCGATTTCTATTGGTATAACTTTTTGACCACTATTTTGTGCTTGACACATTAGTTCATTAAACTTTTTAACACTTTCTTCTGTAAATTCATTTACAGTAATGATTACAGGTTGTTGTTTTAATTCTATTTCTTTGATTAGTGGTGAAACGTTTGTATAGTAATGCATTATAAATTCCTTAGCTCTTCAATGTTTTTAAATCCGACTTTTCTACTTGCTTCTTTACCGCCTACTATTTTTATAAATGTAGGCACACTTGTTATTTTATGGTTTGCAAAGTCGGTCCAATCCTCATCTGTGAGGATCTCGATATTTAATTCTTGTTTAATTTCTTCTGTTATTTGTTTTTTTGCAAGTCTGCATGGCCCGCATGTCGCAGAGCTAAAAAATAAAATTTTTGAATCCATTTAAATTTCCTATGATTATTTGTAATTTTATTATAACATCCAGTTTTTGATTTTATAAAAAAAATTTAATTAATTGTCCCAACCCCAACTATCTCCAGTCATACCATCCGCATTGTAATCTGTTACTGTTCCTTCAAAGAAATTTTTAAAGGAGTCTCCATTAATAATCCAATCTAACCAATCTAAAGGATTATTTTTAACACCAAAGTTAGGTTTGAGTCCAAGTTGAATTAATCGTCTATCAGCAAGATATCTAATGTATTGCTTGACTTCTTCTTTTTCTAATCCTTCTATTGTGCCTGTTTCATACGCTAAGTCGATAACTTTATCTTCTAAATCAACAGCGTCTCTATACATTTGATATATGTCTGCTTTGAATTTATTGTTAACAACTCTTGGGTGCTCTTTAACGTATTCTCTAAATAATTGAGTCATTCCTTGAACATGCATCGTCTCGTCGCGAATCGACCATTCGACAATCTCGCACATTCCCTTCATCTTTCCAAATCTCTGATAGTTTAGAAGCATGATGAACGCTGAAAATAAACTCATTCCTTCATTACATGCAGATTGAGCAAGAGCAAGTCCTAGTCCTTTTTTAGTAGAAACGTCGTTTTTTTGCATGAATTCAATCTTGTCACGCATTTGTTCATACTCTAAAAATGCTTTATATTCTTCTTCTGGCAGACCTAATGTATCGTTTAGTAAAGCGTAACTACGTTGATGTGTTCCTTCACGATTTGCAAAGCTTAATAACATGCTTCTAATTTCATTGTTTTTAAATTTAGGAATAAAAAGATCACAGTAGTTACCGCCAACTTGCACATCGCTTTGAGTAAACAATCTAAGGATTTGAGTTATATGATTCTTTTCTACTTCACTAACTTTGCCACCTTTCCATTGATTTACATCTTCAGCTAATTTAGCTTCCCATGAACCCCAATGTATTTTCTCATGGGATTCTGCAATTTCCATAGCCCAGTTGTACTTAAAAGGCTTGTATGTTGTGTTATATTTTAGTAATGACATTGTTTAACCTTTGTTCTATGTTTGTTTAATATAATTATCCTTGACAACTTAAGCATTCATCATCATCTTGAAAATCTTTTATCTTATCTGCTTCAACTTTTTGTGAAACCTTTTCAGCAGCTGCGCCAGAGTTAGTTCTTAGATAATAAAGTCCTTTTAGTTTCTTTTCCCAAGCTCTAATGTGAACTTTATTTACATAAGCTTTATCAGTTCCAGCAGGAAAGAATAAGTTGACACTTTGACCTTGACAAATAAATTCTTGTCTATCACCTGCGTGGTCTATAATCCAACGTTGATCTAGTTCAAAAGCTGTCTTAAAAACTTTTTTCTCCCAGTCTGTTAAAAAGTCTAGATGTTGAACGGAACCTTCAGCTAGAATAATCGATTTCCATTGATCTCTTAACCATTGTTCTTTTTGTTTTCTATCTTCAGCATGTTTTTGCAAGACTTTTTCTAAGTGAGGATTTTTTACTAAGTAAGATCCTACTCTAGTACGATGTGTATAAGCATTACTTTTCCAAGGTTCAATTGAAGGTGATGTACAACCTATAATCGAACTGTTTGCATTAGGAGCAATTGCTAACAAATGTGAGTTTCTTATTTCTAATTCACCTGCATCTGGACACGAGCCTTTTAATTGTGCTAATTTCTGTGTTTGCTGCTTAGCTCTGTTTTTAATTTCTTCAAAAATATGTGTATTTATACTTTTGGCAATAACGGATTCAAACGGCACATCCTTAGATTGTAACAATGAGTGAAATCCCATAGCTCCAAGCCCTAAGCTTCTTTCTCTCATTGCAGAATATTTTGCTTTATTGAGAGAATCAGGTGCTTCTTTTATAAAGAATGTAATTACATTATCTAAATAAGTGATTAAGTCCTGAACGATATTCGAATCTTTCCATTCGTCCCACTTTTCTAAGTTTAAAGAGCTTAAACAACATACAGCACTTCTATCATCAGAAGTTGGGAGATGGATTTCATTGCAATTGTGAACAAGAATGTTATTTGCAAAAAAATTATTATTGTCTTTAACAGTTATGTCAAAAACAGTCTGCTTTTTTGTTTTTTTAATTATTTTTAGTGGCATATTTTCTTCCTTTTTTCCAGTTATCTTTTTCCCTATTGTATTCTTCTAAAGATAGTTGTTTTGATATTTTAAGATTTTCATTATAATACCAGTTTTTTCCTTTAAGAGAATTTGACAATTTTTTATTATGACTTTTAGTTCTTTTATACTTAAAATCTTTTTCTTCTAAATTATATATTTCTTTCATTGCGTTTACAAAACCGCTTAAACCCGAGCCATACTTTTTAAATCTAAACTTAGAATAAGATTTTGGAAAACCGTAAGTTTCTGAACTATATATTTGCCACTTTCTTCTAGGTAATTGTCCTTCTTTTTGAAAATAAGAAAAAGCTGATTCTAATATTTCTTCATCTGTAAATCCTGAGTAGTTTGGATTTTTTTCTCCTGTTGTTGAAATAGAATTTTTAAGACACCATTCATCGTATTTTTCGTCAGGTACTATCCAACCTCCGTCACCGCCTATAGTCATATTATATCCGTTTTTAAAAGTATCATAATGTTTGATGTAATACTTTTCTTTTTCTAAAGCTTCTTCTCTAGAGCTACATTCACAAATTATTTTAGACGTTATACTTTTAGGACCATATTTTCTAATTGCTTTATAGAAATGTGTATCATGGCCTGATTGTGAATTTGTGATATGTTTATGTAATCTTTTCGACAAGGTTAATCCAGTATATCCAATGTATGACTTATTTGTTTGTTTAAAAGTATGCATGTATATTATATATTTCAAAACAACTCCTTACTTTAGTAAATGAATCTCAATTTTAAATATACATCTAGTAATCAAATCAAGAAAAAACTAATTCATCATCTTCTTTAAGATCTTTAGCTTTTACGTAGCCTCTATTTAAAGTGTACACTTTATGATCAGGCGTACAAACTATTTTATGACCAGTTTTTTCGTCTATAATTTCAAGTACTTCCGCGCTTTTACTAATTAATCCCGCATCAGTAATCTCTTTATATTCAATTTCTTTTGTATCAATATTGTAAGACAACACGAAAACTTCTTTTCCTTCATTAAAAAGATTAACAACTTCTTCTAGTGATATTTGCACATTAGGTACGTTATCAATTAACACGTCAACTTTAGTATCACCTGTTAAGCAAAGATTACTACCATGAATTTTAAGATCTAAGTCTTTCTGAAATTGTGGTAGATGTTTATTTGCCTCATCAATAAAATTGATGTATGGTTCTCCAGTTCTAAATCTAATCTGTAAAATTCTTTGCCACAAAGATCTTGCATCTAAAGTATCTCTTATAGATTTATCATTTGGATCAATTAAATTCCATTCTCTACCATCAACTACAGCTTTCATAAATTCGTCTGTTATGTTTACAGCGTTATTTAAGTTAAAACACTTACGATTAACATCGCCACCAGTTGGTACGCGTATGTTTAAAAATTCTAAGATGTCCGGGTGTGAGATATCCATGTAAGCTGCATAGCTTCCTTTTCTCGTTTTACCTTGACGGTATGCTGTCATGTCACTATCAACAGTCTTTAAGAAAGGAATTGGTCCTGGAGATATATCACTATTTGATCTAATAGAACTCCAATGTCCACCAACGCCTCCACCTTTAACACTCATCCATCTTAATTCGTCAGAGTGTTCGATTAGTCCTTCTAGTGAATCTTCTACGTAAGTTAAAAAACAACTTATAGGCATGCCTTTAGATTTTTCACCTTTTTTAGGTGCGTTAGAAAGAATAGGTGAGCTAAACATAAACCATTGTTTAGAAGCGTAATCGTAAATTCTTTGTGCTAATTCTAAATCATCTTCGCAAAAAGCCAGAGCTGCTCTAGCAAAGCTTTCTTGTGGTGAAGATTCTGTGGAGTCCATGTAATAGTCTCTTAGTAACTTTGAAGCAAAGTCATTTAAGTTTTTGTCTAAATCTAAATTTATTTTAATTCCACAATAATCTTTAATCATATAATCCTCTTAATCTGAACTTCCTATTTTACCTTCTTTGCGACTTGCATCTGAAGATAAATTTATATATTCTTCTTCTGAAATACACTCGTAATGATTATCACATTTAACTGTTACAATTTGTACAGGTAACTTTTCGCCCTCATAAATAATTTTATCATTTTCTGATAGGTTTACTAAATTTACGAAAACTTCGCCTGTATATCCGCTATCAATTACACCAGCTCTAACTTTTAGTGATGATTTTGTAATTGAGCCTCGCTCTTGAACTAGTGCAACGTATCCTTTTGGAACAATCATTCTTAAGCCCGTGCTTATGAGTGTTTTTTGGCTTTCGTTATTATGTATAGATTTAATTATAACATCACTGCCACAATTGTACAAATCTAATCCAGCACTTTCACCGCCATAAGAGGGTCCGTATGATTCAATGTTGTTTTGTTGTAATACTTTATTTAATTTTTCTTCGCAATAAATTTTTATCATTTATGGTTTACTTCTTTCCATACTTCTTTTAATTTGTTTTTCATGTCATTTCTATCTTGAGATACAGCTTCATTTAATGTCATTTCAGTATCATCTAATATTTGAAATTTAGATTTTGCTGTATCAATGTTAATTGGAAATAACAAACCATCTTTACCCGCTCTGTTCTTAGCAACGAATATTCTGCCTCCGCCAGTTGATTTTTCCATTGGTTTACGACTAATTGAAAGTACAACGTCAGCTACTTGAGCTTTACCATAAGATTCGCCAAGATTTTCTAATCCTACAACGTCTGATTTTGAAGAATCTTTGTTAGCTTGTGATGCAGTCCAGATAGGAATGTTTAAGTCAACAGCTAAATTTCTTAACTCTGTATAAATTAGTTTTAGTTCATGTCTTAGAGAATCGTAAGCTCTAGAAGATTTCATAACATCAGCATAATCAACTGTTACTAGACTTGGTTTGAAACCTTTTAAAGTTAACTTCTCGATATGATTTCTTAATGTCATAACAGAAGCAGATCCAGTTGGATATTCTTTAATAATTAGCTTGCCAAGTTCCATTTCTTTATATTTGTCAACAACTTCTTTTTTTCTTACAATTACTTCGTTAGACGGAATATCGCACAAGTTAGAGTCATATCTTTTACCTGTTTCATGTTCTGATAATTCAAATGTATAATGTATTACGTTTTTGCCAACTTTCATTGCAGCACAACCCATTGCAATCAAGAAATGAGATTTACCAACACCTGTATTTGCAGCGATAACTCCTAATTCACCTCTGCCTAAACCACCTCTTAAAATATCTTGAGCGTCGATTCTATCCAAGCCAGTTGGACATACTTGACGATTAATCTGAACAAATCTTGCCTCAATATCTTCAAAGAAGTTATGACCTGTAGAGTTTGGCATACCTACTGAAATAGCTTCTTTCATGATATTCATTACAGATTCATATTTTTCTGTTTGAATTAGTTCAACAGACTGTTCTAAAGCTTCTCTAAAGGCTTGACGCTTACAAAACTCAAGCGATTTATCTTTAACATATTGTAAGTCACCCATATCAGGATTAGTTTTCATACGATGAAGATATTCAATGATTTGATCTCTTAGTACAGCATCTTTAGATCTAGATAAGTCTTCTTTGATAATTGTAATAAGCATTGATAATGTTGGAAAAGTTTTATATTTTGTATAGTACTTAAAGTATCTTTCACATAAAAAGCTCAAGTATTTTAAGTCAAAATATTCTGGGTTGACAACTTCGATCATTTGAGCTGTCCAGGTAACGTCTGTTAACATACTTTGGAAAACTTTTTCTTGAAAAGGCTTTCCGTATTTTGAAAAGTTTTTCTCTAAACTCATATATTATTATTCCTTATAAATGCTTTAATTGTTAATAAAAAAGTGTGAATATCGAAACTGTTTAAGCCGTGTGTATTCATTAGTTTTAATAGTTCAAATTTGTTTATTGATTTTTCTTTATTTTCTAGTTGAAAGTTTATTTGTTTAATCTGATTTGCGCTTAGCATCATTGAGTCTAAAAACATTAACTTCCAGTTTTTTTGTACAACTTGGCTGTTATCTATAATGCTTTTAAATAACTTTAGTTTACTGCCGTTTTGTATATTAGTATTTGACTCATTAATTATATCATTTAGTGTTAAAGAATTACACGTGCTTAATCCTGGAAATCTTTTAATCATTGTCTTGAATCCTGCACCTTTGATTCCTTTAATACCATCGCTTTGATCTCCTGAGAAACATCTTACTAAGCAGAAATTACTCGGATAAACATTCCACTTTTCTATTATATATTTTTCGTCAATCAATATTTTTCTATTTGGTGCCCAAATCTTGACGTTATCATTTACTAACTGATAATAGTCTTTGTCTGACGTAACAATTATTTTTTGTTTATCGTCAACTTTTGTTTTTACCAAATAAGAAATAACATCATCAGCTTCACAATCATCAACATAAATTTGTGTAACAGGCGTTTTATATAAAATATTTATTAAAGTTTGTAGTTGCCAGTTTCTATTCTGTATTGTATCTGGTATATCTTCATTATATTCGCTTCTATTTAGTTTAATAGGACGTCTACCTAATTTATAGTTAGGATCAATACTTCTTCGACGAAGAGAACCTCCGCCTTCCCATGCAATAACAATTTTCTCTGGCTTAAACTTTTCTGACAAATATTGAATATTCTTTAACATTCCAACAATACCACCACACAATTGACCATTTAATGATCGTGATGGATTTGCTGCGAAATGCCTCATAAAAACGTTTAAGCCATCAATATAAATTTCAGGCTTATTCATTTTATTAACTCAGTTCTTGATATGCACTATCATCACCTAATAATTCACCTGATAATGCTTCCATTTCCGTATAGCTCTCTGGATCTATATCCAAATCTTCAATCGTTGATTTTCTTATCATTACTTTTTCAAGTAATTTATCGATCCATTCCTTATATTGAGGATCTTTCATTACTTTATCGAAGTCTGCCTTATAAAACTTCTTTTCAATAATAAGCTCACCTTCTGGTGAATAAACTAATAAATTTTTCCAAGCACCATTTCCAGAACATTCAATCATATAACCATCAACAGTTTCAGATCCATTTTTTCTTAAAGCATCAAAAATTTGCTCATGTTCAAATATACCTTTACCAAAGTGGATTTCAAAATCACATTTTCTAAAAGGAGCTGCAACTTTATTTTTAATTGTTTTTGCTGAAACGTTTATTCCAATCGGTTCTTTGTCTTTGTTAAGAATTTGTGAACCAGCACCTAGTTTAATGCGAACTGAAGAATGGAATGGAATTGCATGACCGCCAGGTGTAGTTGTTGGATCTCCATACATGACACCAACTTTTGTTCTAATCTGATTAAGACAAACAAGAAGAACTTTTTCATTGGCAATAACGCCCGTGATTTTACGCATACCTTTTGAAATAGCTCGAGCTTGTAATCCAATCGACTCCTTATCGTAGTCACCATTAAGTTCTGCCTTAGGAGATGTTGCTGCAACAGAATCCCATATAATAGTTACAGGAACATCTTTGTTCATTGCTTTCGCTTTAATAATAGTTGATTCTGCAATTGATAATACTTCTTCAGTACAATGTGTATCTACATAAACAAATCTTTTTGTGATATCTACACCTAAAGCTTTTAAATTATCAATTGAAGTAGCATTTTCTGTATCAATATATACAACAATACCATTCATCTGTTGTGTACTCTTTGCAATTTGTGTTGCAATATGAGACTTACCAATAGACGGTGGTCCAAATATTTCTACAATTCTGCCTTCAGGTAATCCACCGTTAGCTTGATTTGCAATAATATAGTCAAGTTGTCTAGATCCTGTGCTTATCCATCTATTAACATGAGTAGGTGAATCATCACAGCTAAGATTATATGCTACACGAGAACCTCTTTCTTTGTTTAAAGACTTAATTAAGTCTGCTGCAAAATCATCTAATGCTTCTTTTTGCTTTGCTTTTACTTTTTTTCCCATGTATCCTCTTAAATATTTAAATTGTTATAAGTTATTGTTTTAATTAAAGGCTTTCCAATTCTGCAAACGCATCATCTAAGCTCTTATGTTTGCTAGCTAAAGTATCTGGAGAGTCATCACTCTTACTTGCACTTGATCCCCAAGAACCGCCTCGTGACGTTTCTTCTTTTTCATCTTCATCTTCATCTTCACCATTAAGCCACTGATTAACAATGTTTTCTAACTCTTGATATGATTTAAGTTCAAACAAATCATTTACATCAGGAATATTGTCTAACCAATTTTTTGATTGCTTTGAATCTTCTGAAAGAGGTGTGTCTTTGCCACGAGGTCTAACATCAGTAGTTGCCCACATTTTACCTGGAGTCTTAGTACAAGTAATACGAACGTCACGTCCTTCTAAAGGATCAGTAATATCACCGTAATCTTCATCTAGCATGTAGTTTAAAAGTGTTTGATAAACTTGCTTACCAAATGCCCATAAACGAACGCCTTTATCTTCTTCTCCGCGAACAATAACTGGAGCATAACAACGCATTTTAGGATATAACTTTTTAGCTAACTCGTATGATTCCTTAGAACCTTCATCACGTAACTTAGTAATAAGTTCTTGGATAGGATCAGCTTTACCATATTGGTAAGGAGCCAAAAGACCTGGATTATTTCCAATGTTATAGTAAAACATTAATTCTTTAAAAGGTTGTCCTTCATTATTAGGATAAGCAATTAAACGAACAGTAGTTTCAGAGTTTTCTTCTGGACGCCACATTACATTTCTTTTAGAATTTTGTCCACTAATTTGATTTAATTTTTTACGAATTGCTGCTAAATCGATAGCCATATTGTTTCCCTTTCGGTTAATTTGTATTTTGTAATTTTTAAATTTGTAATTGGTAATTTTTAATTTAATGTGTACCAATTATGTTAGAATTATAATCCAGCATAATTAAATTTACACAAAAAATTTTTATTTTATAAATTATTTTTTAAGTTATTAAAAAGATTGATTATTTCACTTGTATAAATGTTTTGAAAGGAATCACCTAACTTATTTGCGTGCCATTTAGAGAACTTACTAATCTTAAAAGCCATAAACTTTACTAATTCAACAGTTTTATTTATGTCTCTATTCTGAAATACTTCTAATATTAAAGAGCATAATGTTTTAAAATCTTCTGGACTAAAGAATACTCGTATATTTTGATCGATATTTAGTTCCGATACTGTTGCTGCAAATTTTACTATATTATAAGAGAGAGATCCTTTTCTTAATTCACCACTGTCATTTTGCATTGTACCTAAATCAGCAACAAAATTATTTATTTTTTGTGTAGAATCAGAAATAACTGCGCTTAGATTTGCTGCTTCTTTGCCAAAATGATTATATAAAGAAGTAGAAATTGATTGAATCTCTGAAAACTTAGCATATGGTATTTTAAAGTCTAGATCTTGTTCTTCGCTCTTGAGTCTAATAAATACACCTTCAAAAGGTGAACTTTTACCTATTAAAGAGTAACCAAAAATACCAACTAAAATATCTTTTACTGTTGGCTTGATTTCTCTTTTAACAAAAGCTTTTGTATACTTTGGACATGCTTCTACTTTTTGAATTAAGTCTTCAATTGTATTGACAGTCTCTAAAGCCATTTGATCTTTTGCTATAGGTGCTCTAACAACATCTTCAGGTGCCTTAAACTCAATACCAAATCTTCTACTACTTAGTTTTTTAGCTTCTGCAGAAGTAATGTCTCCTTGATATACTATCGCAATTTGGTGTCTTATACCATAAGCAATAAAGTCTGGTTTTTTATAATCTGGTTTTATAACTTCAATACCAAAAAACCTGGATTCTCCGGGATTAAGTCTCTTATAGCTATATCTAAAACTATTTTTTACTTTTCTTGAAGTTGCTGTAGATCTATAGAATCTTTTATTATCCATAATCTCTTCGTTTGAAGGATTTAATCCTTGACTTTGCAATTCTTTTTTTACTTCGTCAAAAGCATCCTTTGTCGCGCAATAAACTATATTACCTTGGCTGGTTCCTTTTATTAAAACAGACATATGTTGACCAGCAAACTTTTCTGAAATATTTATGTTAAAATCTTCGTCAATGTTACCAATCATATGATTTAGTAATCTTAGAAGTGATTGTTTGCTTAAGTCTTCTAATTGTGGTGTTCTAACAGCTTCTAAAAGCAAGTTATAAATTCTATTTTGTAAGCTTTCATTTCTTAAAACATTTTGAACACTTTTTTCGGAGTTATTTGGAGGAAGTTCTCTGTCATAAGTAAGATGACCACCTCCAACATAACCACCTATGCAACCTGCAACACTTGCTTCTTCAATATCTTCTTCTTCGATTTGATCTTCACAAATTTCTTCTTCGATTTTTTCAAAGATATATTTTACTAAATCTTTCATCAATAATCCTTTTTTATTTTACATACATTATATATTAAAAAGGAACTGTATAACTTTCTTTAATTTGATCTATTTCATCTTTTATTGTGAGATTATGTGCTGTCTGCAATACAATAGTCATTCTACTTTTATGTATATTATAAAACTTGTTATCTTCTGAATTTTCTGTATTATAAAGTAAAATCGATTGCATTTGATCCCATGTTAAGTAAACGTTATATCTTTGTAAAAAGTATAGTGTCATGTGATTTATATTATATTTAGGACAGTTTTCGTTCCATTCGTAATATTGACCTAATTTCTCTATGTGCCATTCTGATTTTGATTCATTAAGTCTATTATGATGATCTGTTCCAATTCTACCTAAAACTGATAGTAATGCACATTTCATAATATCGAGATTGTTTAAATCATAATTCATAAGTTTAGATATTGACATAGCTGTTTTTGTTAGTTTAAGTGCATATTCAATATTACCGCCAATGCCACAAAAAGGTTCTGATTCTTTTAGTGAGTAAGATGATTCAAGTAGTCTTTGACCATGTTCTTCTAAAAGCTTATCTACGCCTTCAGACTCAAGCTTTTTTAAAAGTCCTTCGTATTTATTCCATAATGATTCTATGTCTCTTTGTTTATACATTAAAATGTCTCCGATAATTTTTTAATTTCTAATGGAAAGTTTCCTAATTGAGGACAGTTATATCCTAAGTTTATAATTTTTGTTAATTCTTCTACATAATCATTTTTAACATCTACAATTAATGCATCATGTATTATAAAAACAGGCTTGCAAGAATCTAAGTTTAAAATGTCACATAATTCTGAGAAATACAATAAAGCAACATCAACTGCTGTAGATTGTATGTAGTTGTTTACCAGTTTATTTTCTTGCACTTCTTTGATATTCCATATAGGTCGACCATAAAAGTTTCTTCTGTAACCAGATTCGTACATACTAGAAGCTTTTTCAAGGATAGACTTTAAGTCAAAATAATTCTTTGTTGCTTCTAATACAATATCACTTCTTTCTTTACTTAAACCTTGTATCTGTGAGTTGCTTCCGTATAATATAGAGATAATTGCTCTTTTAATTATTAAACGATCTACAGCAAAGTCTAATTGATTACCTATCTCTAAATAGATATCTTCTGCTGCATCTTTGCCGTTTATCTTTCTTACAACTCTTGGTTCTAAAGATCTGAAGTCTATTTGATATAATTCACCGTCGTTTTGCCATCTACTTTCAAAAATCTTTCTGTGTCTAGATGGTAGTGTTAATATCTTTGGACTACTTTTTTTATTAACTAATCTTCCTGTAATTGTCTTTACTTGATTATATTCAACTTTTTTAGCATAACTTTCATAAGGCTTAAATGAATTTAAATTACTTAATAAAGTTTCATTCTTCTCTAACTCTTTAAAAACTCTGAATGATATTTTGTTTATTCTTGCTTCTACTAAATTGTCAAATATCTTCTGCTTCTTTTTGTATATCTTAACATATCCAAAATCTCTATCTAAATCTTCTAATTCTTTATCACACTCTTCAATATCATTTAAATAATCCTCTTTAAAATCTTCAGGTAAAACTTCTAATTCTAATTCTTTAGATAAACTATCAAACATAATAAAAAATCTATTATATTTATCTAGCTTGTCTATTTGGTATATCTTATATAAATCTTTCATATAAAGATTATATTTTAATATTTTTAATTTTACACAATTTTTTATTTATTATCTTTTTTATTAATTTTAACAGGTGTCGATAAGCTCTTAATATGTTTATCAACAATAACATTCATATCAAAAATTATAATTATTCTTTTTTCTTTTATGTCTTTTGTTATGTAGTTTGTTAAATTATTA
>Ga0098049_1000152_pt1 | contig 26886 bp, 23 predicted proteins | sample 13BtaG_FD_92582 | JGI IMG/M metagenome (GOLD analysis project Ga0098049, IMG submission 92582) | Marine viral communities from the Subarctic Pacific Ocean - 13B_ETSP_OMZ_AT15268_CsCl metaG | ecosystem: Environmental > Aquatic > Marine > Oceanic | place: Subarctic Pacific Ocean | collected...
TGCTGAAGGTATGAAATATCTTGCAGACAATCAACTAGAACTGGTTGGTTTGAGTGGAGATCAATTGAAGTTGAAAATTGAAGAGGGTATGGAGCTAAAGAAAATGGGTGCTGATATGGAACACCTAAATAGTTTAGCTAGTGAAGCGTTAGATTTAGAATCATCTTTGAAAAATGAAATGAAACTCCGAGCAATGACGGGTAAAGAAATTAGTTTCAATGAACTTAGAGCAGCACAAGCATCTGGTGATAAAGCCGCAATTGCTGCAGCAGAGAAGAAATTAATAGATGAGTTAGGCCCATCGTTGGAAGGAAACCTACAAGTACAGCGAATGATTTCAGATGCAACTGGATTATCCAAAGAACAAATGTTGAATTATAAAAATGCTACAATAGAAGCTACTGCCGAATCAGATAAGAATTCTGACTCAGTTGAAGGGACTACAAAAATGGCAGGTTTATTAAATCAAACATGGGTTCAGATAGGGGGTGGTATACTTTTAGCTGTTGGAGCTATTGCATTATTAGGAGCTGCTATGAAAAAACTTGGAGCAGGAAAGGGGGTTGGTAGTGGTCTAGCTAAAGCATTTCGAGGATTGTCACTGGGTCTTGCATCATTAGCTAACCCCGCTTCTCTACTTGGATTAGCGGCATTAACGGTCGCTATGATTGGACTTGGATTCGCATTGAAATTAGCAGCACCTGCATTCGAAGCTATCGGTAAAGCAATCGCAACTGTAGTTAAGTCTATTGGTGAATTTATTATTGGGTTTGCAGAAATAGCAAGTCCAGAAAAGGTATTAGCTATGCTTGGACTCGCTGCATCATTTGGAGCAGTCGCTGCTGCATTATTAGCATTTGGTTCAGCGGGAATCTTCGCTATGCCCGCTATGGCAGCAGTAGGTATGTTTACTGCTACGATGTCTGCACTTGGAATGAGTGGTGGTGGAGAATCAAGTGGAGATAGTGAATTGATTAGTGAAATCAAAGGACTTAGGTCAGACATTCAATCACAACCAATACTTATTAATGTGGATGGTAGGGTTGTATCACAGATAACAAAAGTTCAAAACAGAAAGAATAGTACTCGTACAAGTGGATATGGGGGATAATATATGGCTTTAAAAGATTTAAAATCAGACCTTTCAAAGTTTAGGATGCCAAAGAAAGACCCCTTAGAATCTAAAGAGAGGGTTGATGTAAATAAAAAGCAGAACCAAACTCCATTGAGTTCTATGGTTGAATCCGCACCTAAAATACCTCGTTCTCAGACTACAACAAATAAAGAAGGTGTAGACCCTCGTAAGTTTGACAACTCACCTAACTTTTTAGGAGAAACTGACCCATCTAAGATGAATAATCAATCTCAGTTCTTAGGTGAAACAACTCCTAATAAGGCGGATAATCAATCTCAGTTCTTGGGTGAAACAACACCAAAACCTATGAGTTTGGAAGAAAGGTATTTGGGACAAACCACTCCAACAACATCAGAACCAACATCTCAGTTCTTAGGTGAAACTACCCCAACTCCATCTGATAGGAGTTCTAACTTTTTAGGAGAAACAACACCAACTAAAATGGTGCAGGGTGATAAGGATAAGGGTGAAACAACACCAACTACATTTAACTTCAACCCAAACCATTCGGATAGGGCGACAACACCAACTGATGTAAACTACTTTCAAGACATTCACTCAAAGGGATTCACTTCGATTTTTGGTGGTGTAGAGTCTACAAAATTTATTGGTGTAAATCCAGACCAAACACAATTTGATGGTATTGTTCCAATCACTGGAAAGTTCGTATCAAATGAATACAAAGTATCGACACAAAATGATAGTGGTATTGGAAAAGAGTACACAGATAAGGTATTAAAAACCACTTATAATAAATTCAATCTGAAAGAAGATTCGCATAACTCTTCGATATTCAAACAACCATTTATACTGAGTGGTATTCAGAGAGAAAAGGGAGAACCACAAACATTAGGGTTTGGTTCGTTCTCATTTATAAGAGGTGGTGCTGTAACTGCAACCCAACGATCGGTAATAGATGTAGCCAGATTGAGTCAGTTCTTATTAACCCCACGTGGTATAACTTGGACTGCTAAACAAGTCGGACTTCAGAGGAGTCAAAAATTTGGAAAGGTATTTACACCAGCAAATACACTTACCGCAGCAGGAGGTCAAAATCGTGGATTACGGCCTGACCGAAGTGGTATTCTTGGTTTAGATGTGAATGGTAAATATAAGATACCATTAATAAGTGGTTACTATGATAAGTTGAATGACATATACAAAACTGATTTTTTTGAACCTACCACATTTGTCGGCTCACCATTCACAAAGCAGACAGATAAAAGAGGTGGTTTTGATTCTGTTTATGGGATTGGTGTAACAACCACTACGAGGTATGAAAATACGATCGACAACTCGTCTCAAAAGTCAGGTAATGATACTGCTAAATACACTCAGAAATATGAACCATTAAATCCAACTGCATGGAAAAGCCCTAAAACTCAAGATAAATTTAAGACATACAACGATGATTTACCTGTTGCAGGTACAGATCAGTTCAAAGATTTTGGACTAACATCACAACCTAACGAAACTGGTGGTGGTGTAGCTACCGCACAAACAAATACAGATACTATCAAAAAGTATGAAACGGTAGCATATGGAAAACTACCCGATAGAATTCCGAATTCACCAACAATAGACTTCAGAAGTTTGTTGGATGGTAAACAAAAGGATATTGCAAAATCTGATAATTATAGTAAGAACAATATAAACACAAGAGTTAACTTTCCAAATCCAGGTAAAATATCAGAAAACGAGAATCGGACTGAATGGTGGAAGACCGAACCGACCAAACTGAATGGGGGTAATAGTGATAGATATGATAAGGTTACTGCGAGTCCCATCGGTAGTGGTGAATTAAATGATTTAGTTCATTTTTGGGTTACCAATGAAAATGGAGGAGATAGAATTCAGTTCAGAGGAACTGTTAGTGGTATATCAGATACATTCTCACCTTCTTGGGATAGTATACAATATAATGGTAGAGCAGACCAAGCATACAAATACTCTACATTCGATAGAAGTGTTTCATTTAACTTCCAAGCATACGCTACATCAAGAATAGAGATGAAACCACTTTGGAACAAACTCCAAAGATTGTCTACAATGACAATGCCAAAATATAGTGGTAAAAACGGATATGAGGGAATATTGGTAAGATTCAGATTGGGCAACTTATACTACAACAAATTGGCATTTATAGACTCATTGACATATACCATATCAGATGAATTACCTTGGGAGATATCTATGTTAGGTTCAAATGAACCAATTGGTGAAATACCAATGGGTGCTGATGTGGCTATCGGATTTAAGATATTGGATGATAGAAGACCTCAGTACAGACAAAAGGTTTATGATTGGAATTTTTAAAAAATGAATAGATACAAAAACATAAACATACTAAAAACTGAAAGTGGTAAGAGGTACAAAAAGACTGTACAATACCCAATCATTGAGAAAAGTTCAGATGATATTTATATCATAGGTATTCAAGGTGATAGGTTAGATAACCTCGCATACAAATATTATGAGGATGTTGGGTTGTGGTGGATTATTGCGAGAGCTAACAATATAGGACAAGGTAGTTTGGAAGTACCTATTGGTAAACAAATCAGAATACCTACAAACTATATAGATATCATTGATGAATTCAGAGAACTAAACAAATAATGTTATGGCAAACTTCAATTTTAACCCAACATTTCCTGAGGGTATAAGAGACACTCTTGACGCTAGAGCGAATGCTGTACAAAATAGAGATCCGTATTGGAACTATAAAAAGTACGCTTACTTTAGAATGAGTGTATTACCACCCGAACCATATAAAGATGATACTGCTTCATCTACATCGGTATTTGATGTCGTAACTAATGCAAAAGGTGGATTCCCAATAGGAGAAGCTCCACAAGGTGGGCATCTAAATATGTATACAGATGAGGGGGGTGTCCGAAGATTCAAACCAAAAATCTCATCGGCAAAGATGAGTTTAGATGGTGGTGGTGATTTATACAATTCATTCATCAGAGAAGTAGACATATCATTTGAGGTATACACATTAGATGACCTAAATAGGGTAGTAACCGAATATTTTAGAATTGGTGCTAGAGTAAAAATTGAATATGGGTGGATGAACTCAACTCTCGATGGTGAGAGGGGTGAGGATATTATGAAAGTGTATAACTTTGGATACTCTATGGGTTCAGATGGTTCTTTTAGTTGTAACATAAAGGGATTGACGGGTGATGCATTTGCATCAGCAGCCTCCGTTGGTGGAACATTAGAGCTAACAAACACCGAAGAAATAAATGCATTGGGTGCAAAAGGTGTAAATCCTGCCGATATATCTATGGCACTTATCGCAAAGTACAAAGCAGCATTTGGTATAGATCCAAATGAAGATGAAGATGAAGATGAAAATGCATCTAAGGTTGATATAGACAATGGTCAAATAATAGAGAGTACGGATGCATCTGGACAATACGATTTATTTATAGCAGCTATAGACAATGTAGGTGCTTCAGATGGGTTTTTGGGAATCGGTGCTGATGATCCAATCAGAACACCATTTGTAAGATTTGAGTCATTTATAGCTTTAGCTAATAAACTGAGTGGTGATACAACTAAAGAAACTTTCGTATTTTCTGAAAAAAACACAGAAATCAAAAAGAACACAAAAGAGTTCGGTTCAGCAGACCCAAGAAAATATATTTTTCCTGGTAATATGGCAGATTATGGTGAGGGTAATGAGTATGTGAAGGTATTGGGAAAAAAAGACGCTGATATCAGAAACATATTGGTATCCATTGATAAGATTACATCAATTGTCAAAAACAGAGGTACTACAGTAAATGAAAAGTTCAGACCTCCCCAAATGACAACCATCATAAAAGATTTATCAGATGATATAAAAAAACTATCAGGTGGATTGGTCGATATAAAAGTAGTTCCAAAAACTGAAGACGCTAGTAAAGAGAACAAAAGTGGTCAATATGAAATTTTAAATTACTTCAATGTCGCACAATTAAAAAACCGAGCACCATATGAATTTTCAGTAATAGGTGATAGAACCATTGTCAAAGATGTTAGCATAGATACTGAATTTGATATTGATATTATGACTATGATGACAGTCGGTAATGTTAGAAATGGTGTTGTGAATCTAGCACCATTCACTAAGAGTGAATTGTACTCATTTCCAGACATAAAAATAAAAAAAGACCCTGAACCAACACAACCAGAAACTCAAGACATCCCATCTAAACAAGGTGTAGGTATGGATGGTATCGATGATTCAAGAGCAAACTCAATAGCTTATACGATGAGAGAAGATTTAGTAGCAGACCCAAAAGGTGGTAGTTTTGTAACATTACCATTTCAGATAAGTCTCAGTATAAAATTAGATGGTATAACTGATATACCATTTTTATCACCCATAACAGTTGATAGACTGCCTATCAAATACAAATCAGATGGTATACGATTTTTAGTTATGGGTGTTGAACAATCATTTGATGGAAATGGTGGTTGGGAAACTGATATCAAAACTGCTATGAAGATTGGGTAATTATGTCAGACAAACGAAAACGAATATACTACACAAAGGCACAGATTACCGAAGGATTGGTAACATCAGGCAAAGAGTGGATGTATGTTGATGGGACAGAATACATCGGACAATACCATAGATACACTACTGATGAGGTATTCTCAGAAGCAACCTACATTGATGGTAAGTCAAAGATTCTAATACCATATATTGACACTAATACTATTGGTCAACAAAATGAGTTGGGTATAGATACATCAAAGAACTTTGAATACAACTCTATAAAAACATTAGATGTCCAAATAAGTCAGATTCCAAACCCAAATACAGAAAGGGTTACCGACAGAGATATTGAAGTTGGGTATGTGGTAAGATATTTTGCATACAAAGTAAATGATGGACAATTATTGGAATTGAATAAAGAAGACTATGATAGTGTAGGTTCACCAAATGGTTTGGATGCAATACTTTGGAAGAAGTTCAACCTAAGATGGAAAATCACAGGACCTGACAACGATATCTTAGATAGGTTCGGTAACATCAAAGAAAGTGGTATCATAGATACAAACAGAAGAACACTCAATCTAAAATCAGAAGAGTATCCCACATTGATGGAGTATATTACTGATTTGACAGAGTACGCAGTATAACAACTTTAACATAAATTTAACATTTAGGATTTGGAAACCCCATATAAATGTTATATATTTACTCTGTAATCAACAAAAAATGGGAAAGATACCACTTGATGCATTGCAGGGTGAAATTGTAAAAGTAACCATTCCTGTAAAAGGAACTGACTTCAGCATGGACTTGAAGATATGTAAAGTAAAGGTTCGTTCGGTACTCTTTATTGAGGTAGACCGAGAAAATCGTAAAAACATCTTTCGTAAAGTACCAATGAAGTTCCTTGATTCATATGATTCCGTTTCTGTCAAATTCAAAGAAGGTGCTCAGATTGATAAGTGGGAATCAAGTTGGGACTCAATTGGTGCAGGACAAATCAGTTACTCCTATATCAATAATCGTTTTGGAAGACGATAATTTAACAAAACTTTAACATTTAGGATTAGGTAGTCTCAGATATTATCACTATATTTACTATGTAATAATGATTGAGACTATGGGAATAAAGTTAAACAGAACGGTTGGAACGATGCTCAAAGTAGAGTCCTATTGTGGTTGGTGGGGAATGAAGATTCTCGCTGAAACTCCAAAGGGTCGATATCGTATTGAAGAGGTCGATAGTAATGGGAATTGTTACCGAAGAACTATCGGTTGGGAAGCTCTATGTGACGAACAGATTTGCAATCAACGATACTGGATAAATCCTAAAGTAACTATTGAAACTATCTAAAACTATGAAAGTATTAGGAACTAAATACGGAATCGAAATCACCAGACCTTGGAACAAAGATATGTACGACCATAACGCTAAGGTGGCTGATTTGATGAAAACAGAACTTCTTGTCCGTTTGAAGAATGCATACAATAGTGGTGATGAGGACACTTTGAGAGCGGTAACCAAAATCATCCAACCATCTAGTTATGGGTTTGGGTATACTTTTGATGACATCTACAATGAGGCTCTCAAAGAGTTGACCTTAGTTGAGAACTATTGGTTGAATGAAGAGTTCCCTTATGGTGTTAAGAAAGGGATTGTGAGTGATGTTGGTGTTGAAATGGTTGGGTACTAATGAAGTGGAAGTACAGAGAATTGGGTTCTCGTAACAAAAAGACCGGAAACCACTCATACTACAATGTTACGGTCACCGATTGGGTTATCACCGATTGTGAGTGTAAAGCAAGGGAGTTCAACAGATACACCCCCTGTAAGCATATGAAACGATTGAACGAAAAGTTAACACATCTATCAGTATGAATTGGTATCAAGTCGAAGTGGAAGCAGACAAATGGGAAGAATTGCAAAACTTACTTTTGGAAATTAACGAATAGTTTCGTATATTCGTTAGATGATTGATTTTGTAACTAACGGAAATCTCCGTATGGAGAAGATGTATATCCACCCTATATGGGCGGATGTACACTTACATCCTACACAGAACAAATTATCATTACTTTATATTTATGACATTGAGAAGGGTGAGGAGCTTGTAGTGAACATCAATAATGTTGATTATCAAACCTCAGACTTAATTGACATATCTCTTAGTTACGAAGAAGCATATGTAATAGGGAAGAAATCGTTACTGAATCTGCTAAAACTCCCTAACTCCTACGATGCTGATTTGGTGAAGTATCTACAAGTCAACGATACACTAAACAAAGAGCAGACTCCCACCCATTCTCATTTTTATAGAAAGTTTTATGACCTAAAATGGGTAAACAATCTTATACCCATATCCAAACACATAGAATTCATCAGAAGAGTCAGAGATGAGTTCCTACTCTATTACGGAGGTGAGTCCACCGAAGGTGTGAAGAAATTTGACAATTTCTATATAGAGTCATTACACAAAGTAGAAAGAGGGGGTATTTGGACAAAGGGTGGTATGGAGTGGACTGAGTATCACCCATACACTCTTACATCTCGCCCATCCAATAAGTTTGGTGGAGTGAACTATGCGGCTCTAAACAAAGACGATGGTAGTAGGGACAGATTTGTAAGTAGGTTCGAAGGGGGTAAGATGGTACAATTTGATTATGATGGGTATCATCCACGCATCATCGGTAAGATGGTAGGACATCCCATTCGAACAGATGTATCTGCTCACCAAGCACTTGCCGATATGTATGGGGTGTCGTATGAAGAATCAAAGGGTATAACATTTAGACAACTTTATGGTGGGGTACAATCTCAATACCTACACATACCAATGTTCAAAAAGGTATCACATATCATCGATAAGTTGTGGATGGAGTTCAATCGGAACGGATACATCGAAACTCCAATGGGTAGGAGGTTGTCGAAAAACAACCTAAAGGATATGAACGCAAACAAATTGTTCAATTATCTTCTTCAAGCAACAGAAACAGAATTGAATATGAAGATACTATCCAAAGTGATGGAACACTTAGAGGATAAGAAATCAAAAATGGTGTTATACACATATGATTCATATTTATTGGATATACATCCTGATGAAATTAATGTATTAAAGGATTTAAAGATACTTATAGAAGGGAACGACTTCCCTACTAAAATCGAAATAGGTGATAGATATTCTGATATGAAATCACTAAATGTATAGGAATATGGTATATGGAAGATTTTTTAAATGAGATAAGAGAGTTGTGGTGGATTAAGGTAGGTACTAAGCTCAAAAACCCAAAATCTGAAGAATGTATCAGAGGGTTGAAAACTGTGTTGAGGGATAATTTCGAACTTGACAATGATGTTATCCAATATATAGTCGAAGCACTTACAAACTCACCTTCTAATTTCTCTATGAATGTTGGCAAGCCATCAGGTATAAATGTTGGTGACAATCAAACAGCAGTCTCAGCACAATTACATCCTGATTGGGATGATGAAGATGAGACCATTTACAATACTGATTTGGATGAGGACGAAGAGGAGAAGGATGATGAAACGGAGAAAGATGGTGACAGACCAGATTCTGGTGATGATAAAGAAGATGCAGAAAAGGATATTCAAAAACAATCACTTACGGCATTAGAAAAGGATAAGTTGAAAGAGGTGGTTGAGGGGTTGGGAGTTTTACTATCCGAAGCATCTGTATTTGATTCTAAATACGCAGTAGGCGATAAGTTTCTCGCATTAACAAACACATCTGACTTATTTAAACAAGGATTACCTCCTAGTGAAAAATCACCCAAAGGGCCGTTCACTAAAACATCACCAATAGATGATGCCATTGAAGTGAATTTGGGTAGTGGTAAGGTTGTATATGTAACAGATGACGCATCTGGTAAAACATATATGATTAAGGGTAGTGAAGGTAAAATCAAATCTATGTTTGGTAAGATGCGGAAAGGGAAGAAACCCACAGACATCAATTGGAATACAGATACATTAGAAACGGCTGCAGCGATGGGGTTGTATGTAAATGGGTTTGGTATCCTTAAAGACTTAAACGCATCAAAATCATCTGATGATTTACCAAATATAATCAATTCAGTTAAATCTACATTTCAGAAAGCATTATCTATGAGTGGTGAATACTCTTCCCCAAATAATATTTTAAGTAAGTTAGATACTATGCCATTGGGTGATTTCTTCCTAACTGCACAACTTATGGCAGGAATGACTAAATTTACACAAGGTGTTGTTAAGTTCAAACCATATTTGATTCACAAAAGTATTAAAGATTACTACAAAGCAACAGAGAGGTCTGAATTGGTAGATGGTGTAAAAGATAACACCGCTGATGTTGTTGTGTCAAGTGTTCCTGGCTCTGAATTAATAAGTGCACTAAACGATGGTAAGCAAGTTGAATTTGATTCTAAGGGAATTTGTTCAGTTAAAGGTACTAATATAAAGTTCCTACAGATTTCATTGAAGAAAGCAGAGGGTGAAGCACAACTTGGTAAGATATATGGTTTCTTAAAAGACAAATATGGATTGTTATCTAATGATGATTTAAAATCATTAGCGTTAGAAAATGTTCAACTTAATGAAGGTCTATCTGATTTCTTCTCAAAGGGTGTAAGTTTTATAAAAAATATTGGTACTAAGCTGATGGAGAAGATATCCCAAATCGGAAAGCTTTTGAGTGGTATGTTCAAAAAGATTGAGAAGGGATTTCAAAAATCACCAAAATCCGAAATGAAACGATTAGAGAAGGAATTGTTAAAAGCTGGGTTGCATGAGGGTGTTTTGAATGAAGCTAAAACCCCATCAATATATGAGTCGTTTGAAGAGATAGCAAAGAACCAATCTGTTTTAGATAAGTTGGTTGATAATACAAACAAAGAGTTATCAGCATTAAGTTCTGCGGCGATGAAGAACCCGGCATTCTACTATGATGGATTCTCTAAAATTCAAGTCAAAGCACCAACAACCAAAGATAAGGTAGCTAAATTATTGACTAATTTTCAATCCGCCATCGTTGTTAAAAATATGTTAGGTGATTTATCAGCAGACGCCAAAACACTGTATAGTCAGATGATAGATTTAGAAAAGGAAATGATATATGGTAAAAGTAAATTACCACTTTTTAAAGTATATGGTTTAAGTATCGATGGAAAGGGTACTCCATATGAAACATATCCAGGATCGGAGGAGTTTGTCAAAGAAAAGATTTCTGGCGATTTAACTGATGTAGTTGTATTCTATTTCAATACCACAAAACAGGATGGTTACTTTACTATGACTGGATATGGTTTGAATGGCATATCATCAACTACTGGTGAGTTAAAGTACTCTAAATTTAGAATGGGAACAAATGATAGTGGTAGATACAGCTATACATTCGAAGGTGTTAGTGAAGTACCACTTGGTAAGGTGTTACAAACCCTTAGAAAAAACATATCATAGAGGAGAGACTGAGTGAGAACGCAACTATTATGTACATTTACATCGGAAGATTCGTTTGAAGGTTTATTGGAGAGAGTATTTGATACATATAATCTATTCAGTAGAAAGATATTCATTCTTAAATTAGACCCATCAAAAGAGTTGGTGATAAGTTATAACATTGTTCCTGACAGAGGAACACAATTCTTACCATCAACAATTATGGTTCACAGAAAGAAAGAAAGTAACACAATGTATACTATCAACGCATTAAACAGATTGATAGAAGATTTGAATGGTGGTGTATTGGATAAATCATATCAGATAGAATGGGGGGACTATCGTAATTCTATGATACTAACTGATGGTGATGGTTACAAAATAATGAAAACAAATTTGTTCAGAATCGTTGATGTTAATTAAAAATTTCGTATATTTATTACAATAGAAGAGATTAATATGTCTATCAAACAAAATAGAAAATTATTTATAGAGAATATCAAAAAGATAAGGTCTTTAAAAGAGTTCTCAAAAAGTTGGGATGGTTCACATAGTTATGATAGAGCTGATATTGAGAAAGCAGAACGTAGTGTGGTGAACAGAATGTCTCGTACTATATTAGCTGAGTTAGAAGCTTTCAATAAACCCAATAACCTAAAAAAAATATCAGAAGAAGATAGAAAGGGATATTCTGAGGGTTTGTTAGAAGCTATTAAGTTAGTTGAACGTATTCAAAGTAAACCTCGTTCATACGGACTTTAAAAAAGTAAAACCATATCAGTACATGGGATTAAATGAGTACTGAAATTGAAAATTGAAATATAGCTTGGATAATTGAAAAATTATTCGTATATTTGTAGAAATAAATGTTTAACTAAATAAAAAATGGAGTAATTATGGCAATTGACCTAAACGCAATCCGAAACAGACTTGACAGTCTACAAACAAAGGTGACTAAAACAGATAACCTTTGGAAGCCAAAGCCTGGCAAACAACAGGTACGAATCGTACCTTATGTACACAATCAATCAAACCCTTTCATTGAGTTGTTCTTTCACTACAACTTTGGTGGTAAGAACATTCTTTCACCTCAGACCTTTGGTGAGGCAGACCCACTTGTTGAGTTCGCTGACCAATTGAAGGCTACAGGTGATAGGAATGATTGGAATCTTTCCAAGCAACTTACACCAAAGATGAGAACTTATGTTCCTGTATTGGTTAGAGGAGAAGAATCTGAGGGTGTTAAGTTTTGGGGATTTGGTAAGACAGTTTATCAAGAACTTCTTGCTTTCTTCGCTGATCCTGATTATGGTGATTTGACAGACCCAACAAGTGGTAGAGATATCACTGTTGAGTTCAAAACCGCTAAAGAGTTGGGTAAGAACTATCCTGAGACTTACATCAGAGTAAAACCAAACCAAACACCTATCACAGAAGATAGAAATGTATTGGAAATGGTTAAAGACCAAATTGAACTTCCAACTATGTTTAAGAAGTATTCTTACGATGAGATGAAGTCATTGTTGGAAACTTGGATGGAAACGGGACAAGTTGCTGAGGGTGGAGAAGAGGAAACTCAACCAGCCGAAACAACCACATCAACAGATACTACTCAGACAGCTAAAGTATCTGATGTAAAAGATGCATTTGACGATTTGTTTAACAATTAAAATTAAGGTACATGGCAACAAACAGAGATGAATTATCTTCACTTCTGGCCGAAAACCTTAATAAGAAGTTCAAAGGACAGCAAAAAGTTGCATATTTCTTAGATGGATCCGAACAGACACCCACCGACCTTACTGAGTGGGTGTCCACCGGAGATGATATGTTAGATTTAGCAATTTCAAATCGACCTAATGGTGGATTTCCTGTTGGAAGAATTGTTGAGGTTACAGGCTTAGAAGCGAGTGGAAAATCCCTCCTATCAGCACATACATTGGCTAATACACAAAAGAAAGGTGGATTGGCAGTATACATTGATACGGAGAACGCAATCAATCAGGAGTTCTTAGAAGCATTGGGTGTTGATACCAAAAAGTTACTTTATGTACCTTTAGAAGCGGTAGAAGATATCTTTGATGCAATGGATTCTATTATTGAGTCTATCAGAAAATCTGATAAGAATAGATTGGTAACCATCGTAGTTGATTCAGTAGCTGCTGCAACTACTAAAGTAGAATTGTCTGCAGACTACGACCAAGCAGGTTACGCAACTCAAAAAGCAATCATTATCTCAAAAGCAATGAGGAAGATTACGAATCTCATTGGTAGGGAGAGAATATTGGTTGTATTCACAAACCAACTCAGAGTTAGAATGGGAGTATCCTTTGGTGACCCTTATACCACATCAGGTGGTAAAGCATTAGGTTTCCACGCATCTTGTAGATTGAGGATGAAGCAAATGGGAAAACTCAATTCTAAAGTAGGTGGTGTTGACCAAGCCGTTGGGATTAAGACCAGAGTCCAAGTTATCAAAAATCGAATGGGCCCTCCATTGAGAGCAGTTGATTTTGATATTTACTTTGACAGAGGGATTGACCGATATGGTTCTTGGTTGAATACTATGAAGACCTATAAGTTGGTAAAACAGGGTGGTGCTTGGTATACATGGGTTGATGAAGAAACTGGTGAAGAGGTTAAGTTCCAAGCCAAAGACTTCTCAACTTTGTTGGAAGAGAGACCCCAAGTGAAAGAATCAATGTACAAACAAATATGTGACGCATACATCTTGGGATATCAAGAAGCTGAGAGTAATGCAAACATAGACTCAACGGAATTTGATGACAGTATCGACTAATTATAAACAAATGTTGAATAACCTAACCAATACATCAAAATCTGATGTAAACGATAAGGTTATGATAGTCGATGGATTGAATATGTTCATCAGAGTCTTTGGAGCAGTTCCTACATTGAATGATGATGGAGAGCATGTCGGAGGGGTAACAGGTTTTCTGTTATCCCTTGGTGCTCTTATTAGAAACCACAAACCAACGAGAGTATTAATGGTATTTGATGGTAAGGGTGGTTCACATCGTAGGAAGAAAATGTATCCTGGCTATAAGGATGGTAGAACAGGACTAACAAAGGTAAACAGACTTGCTGGGTATGAAGACTTAGAAGACCAAAAACAATCAATGTCTAATCAGTTTAATATGTTGATTAAGTATTTGGATTTTCTACCTGTTGACTTATGTTACATAGACTATGTGGAAGCAGATGATGTAATGGCGTATGCCGCTAGACACATATTCAAAAAAGAAGTGTTGATAGTGTCATCCGACAAAGATTTCTTACAATTGGTAGATGATAGAATTTCAGTATATCAACCCACCAAAAAGAAGTTGATGGGTAAGGATGATGTAAAAGAGTTGTATGGTGTTCCATCTCACAATTTGGTATTCTATCGTGCATTCGATGGTGATAAATCCGATAACATAAGTGGTCTTAAAGGTGTAGGGCCGAAGACCATTGTGAACAAATTAGGGTTTCTCCAAAATGAGAGGTTGGAGTTGGATACATTGTTTGAGAGAGTATCAGAAATAGATGATGAAAAGTTGAAGAACAAAATCTTAGAGAATAAAGATGTTGTGAAGTTAAACTACAATCTGATGCAGTTATCCGATCCTGATATCAGCTCCTCTATCAAATCAAATGTACGAAACATCATCGATTCCCCTATCAACGGACTAAACTCATTTCAGTTCAAAAAGGAGTTTATGATTGATAAGTTGTATACTGCATTTAAGAATGTAGAAACATGGTTGGTGAACACTTGGAGTGATTTGGATAAACACTCAAAACAAACTATAAAATAAGTTTGTTAGATTAATCCTTTTTTCGTATATTAGTAGTTATGGATAAGTTCGGAAATAAGTTTGGAACAAGCTTTCAGATTAAGATTATATCATCTTTACTATCTGACAGAGTATTTCTTCAGATGGTATACGATATCATCAAACCTGAATACTTTGACTCAGAAGCAAATGAGTGGATTGTAAAGAACATTATGTCTCATTTTGATTCTTACAATGAATTACCCACATTGGATGTATTCAAAGTTGAAGTAAATAAGGTTGAAAGAGATGTTCTTAAACAATCAGTTGTAGACAATCTAAAGCAGGTTTGGAATGGATTGGAGTCTGATGATTTAGACTATGTAAAAGAGAAGACATTAGAGTTCTGTAAGAACCAAGAAGTTAAGAGTGCAATCTTAGATTCGGTTACCTTATTGGAAGAGGGTAAGTTCGATGTCATCAAATCAAAGATTGATGATGCGATGAAAGCAGGACAAGATACTAATGTTGGACACGAATACAAAGTCCATATCCAAGAACGATACGATGCTACTGTTAGGGATGTAGTTCCTACGGGATGGGATGTAATTGATGAGTTAGCAGATGGTGGTTTTGGAAAGGGTGAATTGATAATGTTCGCAGCACCTCCTGGCATTGGTAAGTCTTGGGCATTGATTAATGTTGGAATGGCTGCTGCTAAAAGAGGTAAGACTGTAGTTCACTACACATTAGAACTCAATGAGGGTTATGTAGGTCAGAGATACGATGCGGTACTTACAGGTACGGCAGTTCCTAATCTAAAATACAATATTGATGATGTAAGGGAGCAGGTATCCAATCTTAGTGGTGAACTCATTATCAAATATTGGCCAACCAAAACCGCCTCTACTACGGCATTGAGGGCATCGTTAGACAAACTCAAACTTCAAGGTAAGAATCCTGACATTATTATCGTAGACTACGCAGATTTGTTGAAGGGTAATAGTCGTAAAGAACGACATGAGGAGTTGGAAGAGATTGTAGAGTCGTTGAGGGGTATTGCAGGTGAATATGAGTGTCCACTATTTACAGCATCTCAAATCAATCGTAGTGGTGCTGATGATGATATTATCACAGGTACGAAGATTGCGGGTTCATTCTCAAAACTGATGACTGCTGATTTTGTGGTGTCACTCAGTAGAAAGATTGAAGATAAGTTGGCAGGAACTGGTCGATGGCATGTAATCAAAAACAGATTTGGGCCTGATGGGATGACCTTACCATCTAAAGCTAATATGAGTAATGGTAGAATTCAGATATTTTCTGATGATTCCATTGATGGTAAAAAGACCCAAAGTGATATGAACAATGGGGAGACTTTAGTAAGAAAAAATTTGTTACAAAAATATAATGAAATGAAGGGTGATATTGATGTTTAGTCAGTATTTATAATCACTCAATTAAAGTTTAATGTATAAATTCAAGGAAATATAATGGAAATATTTAAGGAGAGAGTACCCTTTAAACCTTTCGAATATCCACAATACTACACAGAAGGTTGGTTGAAACAAGCACAAGCCTTTTGGTTACATACGGAGATTCCGATGCAAGGTGATGTAAAGGATTGGAATGAACACCTAAATACATCAGAGAAAAATTTGGTTGGTAACATCCTATTGGGATTTGCTCAAACTGAATGTGCAGTATCTGATTATTGGACACAATATGTAACTGCTTGGTTTCCAAAGCACGAAATCAAACAGATGGCTATGATGTTCGGTTCGCAAGAAACAATCCATGCAACAGCATACTCTTACTTAAATGAAACATTAGGATTAGAAGACTTTGAGGCATTTCTACACGAACCTGCGATTGCAGAAAAGTTTGAATATCTAACCGCTACTACGGCAGATTGGACACATGTGGATTTGATGGTAAATCCAAAAGCGAGAAAAGAGGTAGCAAGGTCGTTAGCAATATTCAGCGCATTCGCAGAAGGTGTATCTCTATATAGTTCGTTTGCAGTGCTGTATTCCTTTCAGATGAGAAATCTTTTGAAGGGAATCGGCCAGCAAATGAAATGGTCAGTTAGAGATGAATCACTACATTCAAAGATGGGATGTCAATTGTTCAGAGATATGTGTTCTGAGTACCCTAATCTATTAGAATCTGTTAAGGACGATGTTGTTAAAGCCGCTAAGTATATGGTTGAGATGGAACATAAGTTCATTGATAAGATGTTTGAGATGGGTGATTTGGAGAATCTGAAATCAAAGGATTTAAAGAACTTTATATCGAAGAGAGGAAATGAAAAGCTGAAAGAGTTGGGTTACGAAGGTGTATTCGAATACAACGAAAAATCAGCTGAAGAATTAGAATGGTTCTACCATTTGACAGGGGGTACAACTCATACCGATTTCTTTGCAGTAAGACCTACGGACTACTCCAAAGCAAATGAGGGTGAAGATTTTAACGATATTTGGTAATTAGTTATGAAGAATTATGGAGAAGAATTTGGGTGGGAGGTTGATGTAGACTTTCCATCTTGGGCAAACACAGAAATATATGCAAAAACAATATCTAAGGGTTACCTTTTAGAAGGTGAAGCTCCAAAGGATGCATATTGGAGAGTAGCGACATCAGTTGCTAGAAGATTGGGTAAACCACAAATGGCATCAAAGTTCTTTGATGACATTTGGAGAGGTTGGTTGAACTTGGCAACACCCGTACTATCAAATACTGGAACAGACAGAGGACTACCTATCAGTTGTTTTGGTATCGATGTTGGTGATTCTATCCAAGAGATTGGACAGAAGAATTTGGAGATGATGTTACTCGCTAAACATGGTGGTGGGGTTGGTATTGGTATCAACCAAATCAGACCCGCAGGAAGTGTAATCACAGGAAATGGTACATCAGATGGTGTAGTTCCATTTGCTAAGATTTACGACTCAACGATATTGGCTACCAATCAAGGTGCAGTTCGTAGAGGTGCTGCATCTGTGAACCTCAACATTGAACACAATGACTTTGATGAGTGGATTGAAATCAGAGAACCAAAGGGTGATGTAAATCGTCAATGTTTGAACCTACATCAATGTGTGGTCGTTGGTGATAAATTTATGAGGAAGTTAGAAGATGGTGATAACGAAGCGAGACGAAGATGGGGTAAGGTACTTCAGAAACGAAAAGCAACGGGTGAACCATATATTATGTATAAGGGTAATGTAAACAAACAAAACCCTGAGGCATACAAACAAAACTCACTCAAAGTCTTTATGACAAACATCTGTAGTGAGATTACATTACATACTGATGAATCACATTCGTTCGTTTGTTGTCTATCATCTCTCAATCTATCTAAGTACAACGAATGGAAAGACACCGATTTGGTTTATACATCAACTTGGTTCTTAGATGGTGTATTAGAGGAGTTCATTCAGAAAGCAAAGAATATGAGAGGGTTCGAAAACTCAGTTCGTTCAGCTGAAAAGGGTAGAGCATTAGGATTGGGAGTATTGGGATGGCATACATACTTACAACAGAATGGAATTCCATTCGATTCACTTACGGCTCAATTTGAGACGAGAAGAATATTCTCTCAGTTGAAGATTGAATCAGAGAGAGCGAGTAGGGATATGGCATTAGAATATGGTGAACCCCTATGGTGTGTTGGTACAGGTATGAGAAATACTCACCTAAGAGCAGTTGCACCAACGGTATCTAATTCAAAGTTGAGTGGTAATGTATCGCCAGGCATCGAACCTTGGGCAGCGAATGTATTCACCGAACAAACGGCAAAGGGTACATTTATTCGTAAAAACAAAGAGTTGGAGAAGGTTCTCAGAAAGGTTGGTATCAACAACAAAGAAACTTGGGATAAGATACTTGCTGATGGTGGTTCAATACAAGACATTTCTGAATTGGACAATTGGGTTTATTGTGATGGTAAACTGATGAACATTAAGGATTGTGACAAAGAGTTTGATAGAGTAAAGGATGTATTCAAAACATTCAAAGAAGTAAATCAGTTGGAGTTGGTAAGGCAGGCAGGTATTAGACAACAATACATCGACCAATCAGTATCATTGAACCTTGCGTTCCCATCACAAGCAACTCCAAAGTGGTTGAACCAAGTTCATATGGAAGCTTGGAAGCAGGGAGTCAAAACCCTATATTACACAAGAACTGAATCAGTTTTGAGAGGTGATATCGCTGACAGAGCAATGGATGAAAATTGTATTAGTTGTGATGGTTAACATTAAAAAGGATAAAAGATGAAGTATTTGTATTTTTCAGCACCGTGGTGCGGGCCATGCAGAACATTGGGGCCTATTATGAATGAGGTAGCTACTCAGGTGCCTGTAACAAAAATTGATGTTGATTCAGATTATGAGTTGGCACAAAAGTATAATGTCAGAAATGTTCCAACGGTTGTGTTGATGAACGGAGAATCTGAAGTGAAGAGGTTTGTAGGTGTTCAACCTAAAAATGTATACATTCAAGCCGCAAGTTAAATTTGTATAATCAAAAATAAATTCGTATATTAGTAGTTATGAAAAAACAATTAGAACAACTATCAGAGTTTCAGACATCATATAACTCTACAATGAATACTGAACCTACTCTTATCTCAGATGATGATTACTCATTGAGATATCGGTTGGGTAAGGAAGAGTTGATTGAGTATTTTGATGCATGTAAGGATGGTAATCTCACAGAGATTGCAGATGCCCTTGCAGACCAACTTTACATTTTGTTGGGTACTATTGTATCTCACGGAATGCAAGAGGTTATTGAACCAATTTTCAATGAGGTTCATAGGTCGAATATGAGTAAGTTGGGTGCAGATGGAAAACCTATCTATAGAGAGGATGGAAAGGTATTGAAGGGTGAGAATTATTCACCACCTAATATATCTCAGTATCTACCCGATGACAATCAGATGGAACTACCATTTGAATAGGTATAGGATGGCTCTTAGAGGAGAATCACACCCTGCCCACAAACTTACGGAGCAGCAGGTGAACACTATTAGAAGACTATGGAACATTGGACATAGGAATATTAAGGTGTTGGCTAGGAACAATAAGGTGTCACCTGCTAATATCCGTAGGATTGTTCGTAATGAAACATGGACACATTTATTGATTGGTGAATTCGATAAATATCAGTAGTGAAGGTTGAAGGTAAGGAATATTGTGATACATCAAAGTTATCAGTACGGGGTGTATCCAAATCAGTTGCAAAAGAAATCATAATCAATAACCACTATAGTGGGTTGTGGACAAAGGTATCTTACGCATTGGGTTTGTATATAGAAGATGACTCACATCAGTTCTTCAATACTTCAGAAAAGCTTATAGGTATTGCATGTTATGGTGACCCGATCGGGAGGTTAACAGGACAATCCATATCAGAAACTTTAGATAGAACTGAAGTGTTGGAGTTAGTCAGATTGTTCGTTTTCGATGGGTATGGTTCAAATATTGAAAGTTGGTTTTTGTCACAAACATTTGATTGGTTAAGAACAAATGTTCCAAAGGTAAAAGCACTAATATCGTATTCAGACCCAAAGGAGGGGCACGCAGGAACAATCTACCAAGCAACAAATTGGATTTATCAGGGTAATAAACTCAGATTCAATGATAGTTGGAGTTTTAAGTTTGAAGAAGATGGGAGGTGGACACATGGTAAAACTATATTCCCACAATACAAAACAAACGACCCTAAGAAAATACAAGAACAGGTAAATAAACCTTTTTGGATTCGTAAAGAACCTCGTAAACATCGATATGTTTACATTCTTCTAAAGGGGGGTGAACGGAGAAAGTTGCTGAAGAGTTTAAAACACCCAACATTCCCATATCCAAAAGGAAATGATGACATTGAAATGGAAATACATAAATTAGAGCCAATTGAAAGTAGAGGGTAAAGAATATTGTGATGTAAGTAGAGTGAGTGTTTCACGAATAGCAAAGTCTATCGCTAAAGATATTATCATAAAGAAACACTATACTCACGCTTGGACTATGTGTAGATACGCATTGGGTATTTACTATAAGACTGATGAAGTGGATGTGTTTGGTAATCAACACCAACTCATAGGATGTGCAATATACGGATTCCCTGTTGGAGCAAAGGCATCCACATCAGTATGTGAGGGTCTGAGTAAAGACAATATATTGGAGTTGACTCGTTTGTATGTTGATGATGGGTATGGTTCTAATATCGAATCAAACGCATTGTCCAAGACATTTAAGTGGATTAAGGAAAACGATAAGAACATCAAAGTTCTACTATCATATGCAGACAATGGTCAAGAACATTTAGGAGGTATCTATCAGGCAACCAATTGGATTTATCAAGGTTTGAATACTGATATCGCTCTAATGCCTAATTGGGGCATCTCATTATCTAAAGACCCATATCAATGGATCCATAGTAGAACTGTATTCAACAATTGGGGGAGTGGTAATTTAGAACATCTAAAAAGAGAAATTGGTAAAGATGGATACAAAGAGTTTTGGAGAAGAGAAGAACCACCAAAACATAGATACATCCAATTACTACCTCAGAATAAAAAAGAAAAAAAGGCTTTGATGAAAAGGTTGAAGCACGAAATCAAACCTTATCCTAAATCAGCAAGAGATTACAATACGGATATTATCAGACACGATGCATATCCACCAGAAGAATCTAATGAGATAAATTTTTGGTAGTTTCAAAAACATTTCGTATATTAGTATAACAAATGAAATATATAAATAAAATGACTAAATTTGAAAAGTGGTTGAAAGAAAAGTATCTACTATGGACTTCAGATACCACAAAATACGAAGACCGAGTTGCTAACTTTTCAATATCACCGAAAGAGTTACAATCTATTTGGTTGAACAAAGACGAGAGCCGCGAAGTACAACCTATTGCTGAAACTGATATTAAACCTATTATAAAGAATAGTATATCAAATCGACCACCAAATTATAGTAACATAAGTAAACGAAAGCTAAAAATATCCTATTTGTTAGGTGCTATTTCATACATTCGTGATTATAACCAACTTGCAGTATCCTTGATTATTAAAGAAAAGGGTAAGTTGAACTTTGACCACTTGTTAGCCAAAGATAGAGGTACATTTAACTTCTATATGACCAAAATGGATAAAAAGCAAACTATTCCTTTTTGGAAGGATATTGTTAACTTAAACAATCAGTTTGAGAGCAATAATCGTATGAAGCAAATTTTGAGTCGTATTGAAGAACTTATAGGTAAGGGTGCCGAATTTAGCGTTAGAGAGGCTGTTCCAAGTTCGTTGTTAAATGAGTGGGAATCTGATGAAGAAATGATTTCTATCCGAATGAAGTATGAAACATACAGAAATCATACTGGTGAGATGGATAGAATGAATAATAATCCAAATCCGTGGGTAGAGCATAACCACATTATGAACAATACAATTGTCCCTATGATATATGAATATCCGAATGTGTATACAGAGGAAACTCTAAATAAGGCCTACGATAGGGTTTGTGAATACCCACTTTTTTCAGGTAGCCACAAACTTTGTATGACATCAATACCGAACTCTACTGTTGAGGAAAGTGAAGGTTTCATTCCATGGATGTTCCATTCCCTAACTTATGGTAAGTTAACGCCACTTGAAATTGTGTCCACAATCGCTCGCCAATCTGAAACTAATACTCAAACAAAGTCCAAACACTACAAACTTGCGTTTCAATCCAAAGGTAAGTTCTTGGATGAGTTTACCACCTCATTGGAATTTATGAATACCATCGCAAACCACCCTATGGTATCATCGTGGGTAACAGAATACAATGATTATGTTGAAGCTAACTATCCAAACGCACGGAAGACTCCCACTAACATTAAAGACTTACGAATCTCAAAGTGGGATACATTTTTCACAGTTGTGGTTAGTATTAAAGATATTCAAACGACAACTAAACGAACTGGTAAGGAACGACTGAATGGTATCGTAGATAATTTCTTCAAATCAGCTATTGAGTGTTTATCTGATGTAAATTTGATGAAAGATTTGGCTGATACAAATGGTGGACTTACAACTCGTTTTGAACTATTTTGGGAAAAGGTTTCACTAAAAACGATAGATAAGTTAAATTTGGCTGAACAAGGTCAATTTGATGTAACGAACTTACAATGCATTTTGAAAATGAACTTGGTAGATTCAGGTATGTGGGGTAATAATATAGAAATTTATGACCGAAAATCGTCAACTGAATTTGAGTTGATTGATATTTCTGACTTCAAAAATTTACAAGAGGGTCACTTGATACCAACGGTTGCTATTACATATGGTAACATTGTGTTACAACCAAAGGGTGATAACAAATTCAATAATAATCACCCTATCAAAAACATTGATAATTACATTGATGAGTATATGTCAGAGCTAAATGAATTCTTTGAAAACTCATCAATTAGTCAAAACCCTCTGGCTGTCCTTCGTACAAAAACAGTGTTGGAGAGTTGGAAACAACAAAAAGAATATAAAGTGTGAGAGTATTAGTAATACCCAATTATACTAATTTTGGACAAGTAAAGGACATCAATAGGGATTCGTTCCTATTGGTGTTCAAGTCCTTTTTGGACAATACACAAATTGGTAAAGAATGGGAATGGATTCTACCATATCCTGGCGGACACCATAACCATCCTGGTATTATTAATAGGTTTGAATATCCAAATGTTAGTTTACGGAAGATGGATATCATTGAACCATTCCCACCTAAGATGCGGGTCGATTATCCATATAGGTTCTTTGATAAACTTATAGAGAAAGAAGAATCAAAATTCAATTTGATTTGGTCGCATCTTCCTGAGTGGACTAACAATTATGTTATTACTAGAATCTATAACAAATTACAACCGATTATTGGGTACTGTCATTGGAGTGAAATACCTGATAATGGGGCAAGAACTGAGAATTCGTTTTGGAACAACCTTAGAGGTATCTTACAAATGAAAGTATGTGGTGTAAACTCAAACTATCAGAAAAGTGTTATTCTTGAAAACGCAGCTAAAGATTTCCAACCACATATCGTTGAAAAGTTAGATAAGATTATTCAACCTTGGTATTTAGGTTGTGATTCAGCGACTCCATCAAATGGGTATGCTGAGAGAACAATTGTGTACAATCACAGAGAAGGTGTTTATACTGGTTCTAAATGGTTCTTTGAAACTATGGATAAACTATGGGAAGAAAGACAGGATTTCAAAGTTTACACTACTTTGAAGGAAATGGATAAACCATACACTAAATACATCGGACACTCTGATAGAAAGGTGTATTTAAATCAGTTATCAAAAGCACATTTTGGAGTGGGATGTTTTCAAGGTTATTCAGCTTGGAGTATGAGTGCTACTGATGGATTAAGTAGAGGTGTACCATATCTACTTCCAAATGATTTTTGTTATCCTGAAATGGTAGGTGAAGATTATCCACTACTATATAACACTAATGATGAGTTTAAAGAAATGGTAGTTAAGTTGTTAGATGGTGAAATTGAAAGACCAGATGTAACAAATATAGCACAATCACTACTATGGGAAAGTCAATTAAAGAAATGGAATATCGAAAATAATTTCGTTAAGAATTGTAGGATATTTGAAGAATAAATCGTATATTTAGTAAATGTATCAAAATGTATATTGGCAGAAAGATGGTGGTATCATCCATTGTTGGGATGATGAGAAAGGTTACTTTACAAAGAAGTATCGCAACTACGCATATGTAAGAGATGGAAATGGTTCGTATGAATCAATCTATGGTGAGAGGTTAAAGAAGATTAACTATTGGAAAAAGGAAGACAATCTGAAGTTGTACGAATCGGATGTTAATGAGGTAACTCGTTTTCTGATTGATGAGTATGGTGACTCAGATGAAATGTCAAAGGGGCATGTGATTATGACTTTTGATATTGAGGTTGAGATGAACTCAGGTCTGCCAGATACCAATGAAGCTACAAATGAGATTACATCAATTGCATTCCACGACTCAGCAACAAATGACTACTTTGTTTATGTTGTAAACGATGGTGATGAGATAAACAAAACCATCAAAGGAGCACAAGTCCGTTCGTTTAAAAACGAAGAGGGGATGTTGTCATCGTTTGTAAATAAGTGGGAAGAGATATGCCCCACTATCATAACTGGGTGGAACATTGATTTCTTTGATGTCACTTATCTGTATAACAGACTGAAAAGATTGTTTGGAACTTCAGTTGCTAATAGATTATCACCTATCAAAAAAGTACATTGGAATCAGTATCGTAGTAGATACATCATTGCAGGTGTATCCGCATTGGACTATATTGCATTGTTCAAAAACTTTACATATACAGAATATCCAAACTACCGATTAGACACAATCGCTCGGTTGGAATTGGGTAAGGGTAAGGTTGAGTACGATGGTAACTTAGACCAATTGTTCAGAGATGATTTAGAAAAGTTCATTGAGTACAACTTGGTGGATGTGGAGTTGGTAGTTGAGATGGATAAGAAACTTCAGTTCATTGATTTGGCTAGAGCAATCTGTCACGCTGGCCATGTATTCTATGAAGACTTTCTGTTCTCATCAAAATGGCTAGAGGGTGCTATTTTGACATTCCTAAGAAGGAGTGGTAGGGTTGCACCTGATAGACCTTTGAGAAGGAATAGGAAAGAAGATGGATCGGATGGTGAGGATAAGTTTACAGGCGCATATGTGAAACAACCCAAACCAGGTCTTTATAAATGGGTCTATGATTTGGACTTAACATCCCTGTATCCATCAATTATTATGACCATCAACATTTCACCAGAAACAAAATTGGGTAAGGTTCAGGGTTATAATGCAGAATCCCATATGAAAGGTAAACTCAATGAGTATCTTATTACTGATACAAATGGTAAACAATACCCACCGATGGACAGAGATAAGTTTATGGATTTCATCACTAAGATGAACTTTTCAGTTGCATCAAATGGTGTAATCTATACACAAGAAAAGGTTGGGGTGATACCTGAGATTCTGAATGTATGGTTTGATAAGAGGGTTGAGTACAAAGACTTAATGAAGAAGTATGGTAAGGAGGGAGATGACGAACTTTATAAGTTCTATTCTCAACGCCAATTAGTACAGAAGATTATGTTGAACTCACTCTATGGTGTATTAGGACTACCTGCTTTCAGATTCTATGATGTTGACAATGCGGAGGCAGTTACACTTACAGGTCAAACTGTAATCAAAACTACTGAGATGATTGCTAACCAATACTATATTAAGAACATTGGTGAGGAAGCAGACTATAATGTATATACAGATACTGACTCAGTATTCTACGAAGCAGCACCATTGGTAAAAGCTAGGAATCCAAACATTGATGTTAATTCGGATGAACAGATGATTCCTGCAATCCTATCAGTAGCTAAAGAGGTACAAGACCACATCAATTTGGTGTACGACACTATGGCAAAAAAGATGTTCAATGTAGATTCGCATCGATTTGATATCAAACAAGAAACAATTGCTAAGGGTGGATTTTGGGTATCAAAGAAGAGATACGCACAATGGATTATTAACGACAACACCATAAATTGTGATAAGTTAGATGTTAAAGGATTAGATGTAAAACGAAGTTCATTCCCAACTTATTTCAAAGAAGTGATGTCAACAGTATTGATGGATATTCTGAAGGACGAACCCAAAGAGAACATTGATGATAAGATTTTGAACTACAAAGACGCTATGGCAGAACAACACTTTGTGGATATTGCAAAGAACTCAGCAGTCAAAGATATGAGTAAGTATGTGTTCAAAAAACAATCATTGGGTGAGTTTGTAAAAGGAACACCTGCTCATGTAAAAGCAGCGATTACATACAATCAGTTACTCAAATATTATGATGTACCATACAAATATGAACCAATGAAAGATGGTGATAAGATTAAGTGGGTGTATCTAAAGAGTAATCCATTAGGTTTGAGTTCGGTTGGATTGACTGGGTACAACGACCCA
>Ga0098049_1000153_pt1 | contig 26814 bp, 39 predicted proteins | sample 13BtaG_FD_92582 | JGI IMG/M metagenome (GOLD analysis project Ga0098049, IMG submission 92582) | Marine viral communities from the Subarctic Pacific Ocean - 13B_ETSP_OMZ_AT15268_CsCl metaG | ecosystem: Environmental > Aquatic > Marine > Oceanic | place: Subarctic Pacific Ocean | collected...
ATAACGCTTTAGATAGTCGCCCAAGAGATTTCCCAGATCAAGCAACAAACCGATTGGAGAGAACAGTATGAAGATGTGGGAGACAAAATGCTCTAAGTGTGGTAGCATGATTCCAGCGAATCAATGTCCTCAGGTCGGGTGCTATGTTCCGTCCGAGAATAAATATAAAAATTCACTATGCAAGCCCTGTTGGGAAAAATTGAATTTCAGAAGAAGAATAATGGACAAAATTGACAAAATGGACAAAATTGACACACAAGGCATGAGTCTTCCTGGTAGATCAAAGAAACCAAATAGTTATGAACCGATGCCAGTAAAAGTTCGTACAATTTTCACACCAGAAGAACGTATGGAGTTGAAACAAATCATTCATGAAGTACTTGATGAGAGAGAAAGACTATGAAATTTAAAGCACTAGTATTCATCCGTCTGAGGTCACAAGTTGATGACTCTCCTGGTAATGCTGTGAGAGATGGTAGTAGACGATTGTCTGAGCTGGACATCAAGAAACTCAGACTTGGTAAGGTGATTGATATTTGGTTGGAAGCAGAGACCAGAGAGTATGCCGAGAAACAAATCGAAATGCTTTCTGATCGTTTCTATGCCAATACAGTCATGGAAGACTGGGACTATGAATTGACTGAGATTGAAGAATTTCCTAAAGGTATTGAGTAATGGAATTTAACACACCAGGATCAAGCAAAAATTGGATGGATGAGGGTTTCAAGAAATATCTAGTTGATTCACAACTAGGTAATATTGTAAATATATTGAACGCTAAAGTAGATCGTTGTCGTGTTTACAATAGCGACAATAGAGACGAAGTGTACAATCAAATTACTATCACGTACAAAGAAAACAAATGACAACAGTAATTTACACCAACGGAAACCAAGAGTGTGAGCGTTTGGCCATGCTTCTCAGGTCAATAGGTGGAGAATTTTTAGAATATAAATTAAATAATCATTTTACTCAAAGATCATTTGATCAAGAGTTTGGATCTAATGCAGAATATCCACAGGCTTCCATTGATAATAAACATATCGGTGGACTGAAAGATGTGCTACACTTCCTAAAGGAGAACCATTTACTCAATGAAAGTCCCGAACTGGCAACATCACTCTAAGAAAGACAAACAGGGTAAAGGCACTTGCAAAGGAAGACTCCGAGCAAGGCGACAATCCCTAAACCACTTTAAAAAGTGTCACAGTACCTCGCCCAAAAAGCGAGGTTCTTTTGTATACTACGTTCATACGAAACAAATCAATGGCAGTATCTCACGAAATCAAATCTCAACTTGCCAAACTTCTAGCAACTGAAGATCTGGTTGTTGAGCATAAGAACGTTCGTACTGCTTGCTTTAACGTTCACACAAGAGTTTTGACTCTTCCTATGTGGGAAAAGGCATCTAATGTCGTTTATGATCTTTTGGTTGGTCATGAAGTGGGCCATGCATTATATACACCAGATGTAGATTGGATCAAAGACAGATCTATTCCACCATCTTTCGTAAATATTGTTGAAGATGCTCGCATTGAAAAGATGATGAAGCGTCGTTATGGTGGCCTATCTAAAACTTTCTTCTCTGGTTATCAAGAACTTTCAGATGAAGATTTTTTTGAAGTTGAAGGTGAAGATATCAGTAAAATGAATCTTGCAGATCGTGCAAATTTATACTTCAAAATTGGAAACTATATTGATATTCCTTTTACTAATGATGATGAGAACCGCCTAATCACAGCAATCTCAAATTGTGAAACGTTTGACGATGTTCTTAATGTGTCTGAAGATCTTTATAAGTATTGTAAAGAATCTCAAGAGAATGATTCTGAAGATCTAAAACCAGCATCACAAAATGGAAATCCTAATGGTCAACAGGATAGTGATCAGCAGGGTGAAGGTGATAGTATGACTCACGAAGAAATGCTGGAAGAAGCAGAACGTCGTGAAGATGCTAATGAAAGAGCAGACCTTGATACTCCAAGTTATCAGCATGAAGATCAACCCTCTGATAATGAACCAGAAGTTAAGACTGATGCAGCTTTCGATAAAAATATTGAAGACCTCATTGATCATGCCTCTATTGAGAACAATTATGTTGAACTTCCAAAACTTGATCTTGATAAAATCATTATAGATGCTGCAAAGTTTCATGAATATCTAAACAAATCTTTTGCAGATACGCAAGAAGAATCTGATGATAGACATATAGCGTATCAAAGGGCTCCAGTTAATCTCTATAGAGTATCTGATAATCAGTATAACTTATTTAAAAAATCTGCTCAGAAAGAAGTTACTTATCTTGTAAAAGAATTTGAATGTAAAAAATCTGCTGCTTCTTATTCCCGAGCAACCACTTCTCGCACTGGAGTTTTAGATTGCTCCAAACTATACAGTTATAAGTACAGCGAAGATCTCTTTAAGAAAGTTACAACTCTTGCTGATGGTAAGAACCATGGCCTGGTGTTTGTTCTTGATTGGAGTGGTTCAATGTCAGAAACTCTTTTGGATACCATCAAGCAACTATTCAACTTGATTTGGTTTTGTAAGAAAACTAATATTCCTTTTGAAGTCTATGCATTTACTACTAACTGGAGAGAACCTGATCCTAACCATCAGGGGTATTTTAAGGTTCCAGATCCAGCTTATGAATTGAAAGATGGCATTCTACAAGTCAGTAAAGACTTTAATCTACTTAACATGATTAGTAGCAGAATCAAAACTTCTGAGTTTGAAAATTGCATGAAAAATATCTGGAGACTTTGTTATGCATACAGTAATAGATCTAGCATGTATGATGTTCCACCTATGGCTGGATTATCTGGAACACCTCTCAATGAAGCAATTGTTTGCCTAAATCAAATTCTTCCAGACTTTAAAAAGAAAAACAAACTTGAAAAAGTTCAATGTGTTATTTTGACTGATGGTGAAGCTCATCCACTAAATCGCCACGTTGAAATTTCATATGCATACAATAAAGCAGAAAGTTTTATTGGCACTAGGTCTGTTTATCCTAATGCAACTTTCCTTCGTGATCGTAAACTTGGCAGGACCTATTGTTTTGGTTATGGGTATCATAAGTTCACGGAAACTCTTTTGAATAATCTTCGTGATCGTTATCCAGATATTAACTTTATTGGTATTCGTGTTCTTGCTCCTCGCGAAGCATGGAAATTCATGCGTATGTATCTAAACTCCAACGAGTTTCTTGATGCTGAAAAATCTTGGAAAAAGAATCGTAGTTTTGCTATGAAAGATGTAGGATACACTGCATACTTTGGGCTCTCCTCAAATGGACTTTCCCAGAATTCTGAATTTGAAGTTAAAGACAAAGCAACTAAAGGACAAATCCGAAGTGCATTCAAGAAGTCTTTAAACTCCAAGAAAATGAACAAGAAAGTTCTTTCAGAATTCATCTCCCTTGTCTGCTGAACCAGTTGGGGAACTGGCGGCCACGCCTCCATTCCCACTCATCATCCTGTATAATAAGTACATCAACCAAACCATCAATGTCAATTTCTTCCGAGTACATCGTTTCATCTCTTCAGCAAATCTATGGAGATAACATTTCTTCTGGAGATTTACGTGCATGGTCTGCACTAAATGGAGTTAGTTATCAAACTATCACTAGTAAACTTGCTGATCGCAAAGTTGGCCGTGGTAAGTGGAACCTGACTGTTGACGAAGTACGAGATCAACTAGAAACTCAATTTCCCGAACGGGAAGAAATGAATCTTATTCCTGCCAAAGATGATAGTTTTGTCCCGTTCGGGAACTTTAAAGATCTTAAAAAAATTATTAACTCTCGTAGTTTTTATCCAACGTTCATTACTGGTCTTTCTGGTAATGGTAAAACTTTCTCTGTGGAGCAAGTATGTGCTGCTCTAAATAGGGAATTGATTCGGGTAAACATTACTATTGAAACCGACGAGGATGATCTTATTGGTGGGTTCCGTCTTGTTAATGGCGAAACTGTTTGGCATAATGGTCCTGTCATCGAAGCTTTGGAACGTGGAGCTGTGTTGCTTCTAGATGAGGTTGACCTTGCATCGAATAAAATCCTCTGTCTCCAATCTATCCTTGAAGGCAAAGGTGTCTTCTTGAAGAAGATTAGTAAGTATGTAAAACCTGCTGCTGGTTTCAACATCATTGCTACTGCTAATACTAAAGGTAAGGGATCTGAGGATGGTCGGTTTATTGGAACCAATGTTCTCAATGAAGCTTTCCTTGAGAGGTTCCCTGTAACATTTGAACAGGAGTATCCTCATCCTGCAACAGAACAAAAGATTCTTTCTTCTATGATTGATGATACTCAATTCTGTAAGAATCTTGTAGATTGGGCAGACATCATCCGTAAAACATTCTTTGACGGAGGTGTTGAAGAAGTGATCAGTACACGTCGTTTGGTTCATATTGTTCGAGCCTATATGATCTTTAGTGATAAGGCAAAAGCAATTCAAGTTTGTCTGAATCGTTTTGATGACGAAACCAAGCAAGCATTCTTGGAACTCTATGACAAAGTTGATGCTGATTTCCAAATGACATCTGATGATAGAATCGATGTAATTGATAACACTCCTAACTTCTAATATAAAATGATGGAAGTATCTCAAAAAGCACCAGAGGTATGGTATATTAAAAATATCTTCAGTGAGGATATGTTTAATGATGTTGTTACAGAGTTTTCGCCAGAATATTCTCAGTGGGTTTTTCACAAACATCAAAATCGCACTGATCCATTATTTGGTGAACTCATGTGTACTCATGATCATACAGATAACTGGTCCTACAGTACAAATTTTCAACTTATCAAATCTGCAACTACTGCCAAACTCAAAGTTCAAAAGATTTTGAAAAGAGATTTGGAACTCTGTAGGGTCAACACTAACATTCATTTTCACGGCCAAGACTCAGCATTTCATAATGATGCTGAGGATTCTACTGTTAAAATCTGGACATGTGTTGTCTTTACTGAGTTTGACTGGGACTCAACTTGGGGTGGCCACATAGAAATTCAAAGTGGAGATGACTACATTACACTGCCCTACATTCCTAATTGTGCTGTTCTATTAAATGGTCACTTAGAACACAGAGGACTAGCTCCAAATAGGTTTGCTATACACGAAAGAAAAACACTTGCTTTTTTATGGAAAGAGGTGTAGAATATGACCAACTCTTGGAGTCTGCTTTACGAAGAAATGATGAACAACAATGATGAAGACAAAATCATTCTTAATGATGATCCCCTAGATAAACTTGCTAATGAAACATATGACCAATTTTCTTCTACCTTTACTGATACTCTGACTGAAAAGATAAAAAAAGATAATCGTTTTAAGTATAGTGAAGATGCCATACTTAAAGAAATTCAAGAGTATATTGTTGGCACATATAACCAGCACTACTCTGCCGGAAGTAATAAGATTCAAACTCTTGATCTTATTGAAGCCTGTGGTGATGGGGAAGCATTCTGTCGATCCAATATCCTCAAGTACGCATCACGATACGACAAGAAGGGCACTGCCCGTCGTGATATCATGAAGATCTTGCATTATGCTGTGCTTCTGCTACATTTCAATGATCAGAACGCCACCCGTGAAACCTACCCTCAATGAATATGAAACTTTCCAAACAGACCATTGCTATCCTCAGCAACTATTCGGATATCAATCAATCTATTTTAGTTAAGCAGGGTAATAAACTTCGCACTATTTCAGTGATGAAGAACATCCTAGCAGAAGCTGAAGTTGAAGAAGAGTTTCCTAAAGACTTTGCTATCTACGATCTACCACAGTTCTTAAAAGTTCTTCGTTTGCATCAAGATCCTGAACTTGATTTCAAAGAAGATAACTATGTCACTATCAGGGAAGGACGTAATCGTTCACGTTACTTCTTTGCAGATCCTAATGTAATCGTATCTCCTCCAGAGAAGCAACTCAATCTTCCTAGTGAAGACATTACATTTCAGATCAATCAAAGTCATTTGAGTCAACTTCTACAAGCAGCTAATACTCTTGATCTACCTGATCTTGCAGTCATTGGTGACGCTGGTGTAGTTCGTCTTTCGGTTCGTGACAAGAAGAATGATACTTCAAATGATCACTCAATTGTAGTTGGTGAGACTGAAAAGCAATTCAGTTTCAACTTCAAAGTTGAGAACATCAAGATTCTTCCTGGAAACTATACAGTCACCATCTCTAGCAAGTGTTTATCAAAGTTTACAAACACAGTTGAGTCGCAGGAACTTGATTACTTCATTGCACTTGAACCAGATTCGGTCTATAATGGATGATGAAGAGAGTGGCACGTATTTGGAAATACTCCTTAGGGAGTTTTTCCGATGACAAAACCAAACCTTACGACAATTACGTAGCTGGTATACGGTCTATCATTGCCCTCTCTTATCTTGTCACTAACTGTTTTATTATTAGCGGAGTAATCCGCCATTGGAACGACAATGAACATCTTCGCAACAGACCCCAGTCCATGGAGATCCGCACAGGTTCTTCCTGATAAGCACATTGTCAAAATGCCCCTAGAGACCTGTCAGATGCTCGCTATCGTATGCTCTGACAGATGGGGCCATAACTTCGGCACTCTTCCCAAAGCAGACGGTACTCCCTATGCTACTGAGAAGGGTGCTTTTCGTAACCACCCATGCACCAAGTGGGCGAATGAGTTTGTGAATAACTGGCAGTGGTTGCTTGCCCATGGACTTGCTATGTGCGATGAGTACACTGCTCGATATGGTAAGGTTCACACCTGCCACAAGACCCTTCTAGCAGCAAAGGGCATACTGCCTACCGCTGATCCTCAAGGACGCTCTGGGAAGCATCCTACGCCCTTTGCTAGGGCTATGCCCGATGAGTGGAAGTATGATGACACAATAGATACGTTTACTGCTTATAAGTTGTATATTGCATCTAAACCATGGGTGTGCGATAATTATATTCGTATTCCTGATCGTAAACCTTTGTGGGTATAATGAAAGCAATCAGAGTTGATATCAAAACCCAAGTCAATATCCTCATCAACGATGATGATGATTATTGGGCAATCAAACACAATGCAATGCAGCAAGTGCATGATGACATTCACTGGCACTTAAAAGACAAATTTATTATTGATTATCATGAATGACTTTCTCTGGGTTGAAAAGTATCGCCCTCAGACTATTGAAGAATGTATTCTCCCTGAGGATATTAAAAAGACCTTTCAAGACTTCCTAGATAAGGGTGAGATACCTAATATGCTTCTTGCAGGCCCTGCAGGATGTGGAAAAACTACGGTAGCTAAAGCACTCTGTAAAGAATTGGGGGTAGACTGTTATGTCATCAATGGGTCCGATGAAGGACGATTTCTGGACACGGTTAGAAACCAAGCAAAGAACTTTGCTTCGACCGTATCACTTCAAGGCGTGGGAAAACCAAAAGTCATCATCATTGATGAGGCAGATAACACAACCCATGATGTACAACTCCTTCTACGGGCGAATATTGAGGCATTTTATAACAACTGCCGATTCATCTTCACCTGTAACTACAAAAACAGAATCATCGAACCACTACACTCAAGATGTGCAGTCGTTGAATTCTCAACTCCAGCGAAGTCTAAACCAAAACTCGCAAGTAGTTTCTTCGGAAGAGCTCAACAGATCTTGGATACAGAAGGTATTGAGTACGATCAGAAAGTCCTTGCCCAGTTGATCAATAAGCACTTTCCAGATTGGAGACGTGTTCTGAATGAATTGCAAAGATATGCTGTCGGTGGTAAAATTGACTCTGGTATCCTTGCAACATTCTCTGATGTCAACATTGAAGGTCTTATGCGATCTCTCGCAGCAAAGAACTTCAAGGAGGTCCGTAAATGGGTCGTGAACAACTTGGACAATGATCCTAGTGTAATCCTCCGAAACGTCTATGAGGCGCTTTATGAGCGCCTAGAGGGTCCTTCTATCGCTGCAGCAGTCCTCATCATAGCCAAGTATCAATACCAGATCGCATTCGTTGCCGATCAGGAAATCAACTTGCTAGCAGCACTAACCGAAATCATGGTAGAATGTAATTTCAAATGAACGTAAAATTGATCCGTATGTGGTCTGGCGAAGATGTCGTTACAGACCTAGTTAATGAGACAGATGATTCTGTTGTCATCTGCAATCCTATCGTGGCTGTTCCTGCAGGAAATGGTCAGATGGGATTTGCTCCATGGTCACCTATCCTTAAAGGAAAGGGTGAAGAACTCAATGTAACCAAAAAGTATGTGGTATACATTGCTGATGCTCAAGAACAAATTGTTGAGCAATACGAGGAAATGTTTTCTATCTTGAAAACTCCTAGCAAAAAATTGATTGTTTGAACACATGATTAAGACGGTATCCACTGATGATGCAGTTTGGGCTGCAGATGAATTCATCTCTTACTTTGAAAACCTCAATGGTATTGAGGACTATCTTCGCTATGTGAAGAAAGAAGTACTTGATGGTATGTCTTCCGTGTCATCATTTTCTGAGGATATCTTCAACTTTGATATTCATCCAGAAGACATGGAATTTGCCATGATTCCTGTTGGTAAAGGTGGACTTGATCAGAAGTACTATAAGAATTTACTTGCTGCTGTCTCTTCTCATAATAATGAATCAAATATTCCTGGAAGAGAACACAAGTGGATTGTTAAAGAGACTACGACTAATACTGTCGTTGGATTTATCCGCCTTGGATCTCCGACAATTAATTCCAAACCTAGGAATCTATGGCTTGGTAAGGCACCAGATCTTAGTCTGTTCAATCGTCATGCCTGTATGGGTTTTGTAATTGTTCCGACTCAACCTTTTGGATATAACTTTCTGGGTGGTAAGTTGCTTTCACTTATGTGTTGCTCTCACTTTGCTAGGGAGTTTATCAGTGAGAAATTTGAGAAAGATATTGCCTTATTTGAAACTACATCTCTTTATGGATCAACCACATCAGCGTCTCAATATGATGGTCTGAAACCTTTTGTTAGGTATCGTGGTTTGACTGAGAGTAAATTTACTCCACTACTTCATGATGCTCAATTCCATAAGTTGCATGATCGTTTCACGTATCTGAATGATGGAAATCCTCTTACTGACAACAAAGCTTCATCTAAAAAAATGAAGCGTCAAACAAAGATGATTTCTATCATTAAAAACTCTCTCGATGATGCAGATAAGTTGACTCGTTTCAATGAAGTCATTGCAAAGGCATTTTCTCTAACAGAAAAGAAGAGATTCTATACTTCTGAATTTGGTTATGAGAATGTTCGGGAGGTTCTATCTGGTCAAGAGGAGACTCTTCGCCGTGGACAGAATTGGGATAAGCATGACTTAGATAACATTATCAAGTGGTGGAAAAGGAAAGCAGGTAAGCGTTACGAAAAACTCAAGTCTGAAGGTCGATTCCGTAGTGAAATTGAACTATGGACTGAGACTGATGATATTCAAATTATCCGATGACTGGTTTTGATTTTGATTATGATTCGACTTGGATTTCAAGTCCTGGATACTTAACCTGCAAGCTTCCTGAAATAGTAAGAAATGAATTATCAGAAACTCTTGATAATCTTCAGAGTGGCAAAGATTCTTTTTGTATGTCCTTAGCTGGACACAATGAAAAAGAATGTAGACTTCCAATAACACCTCATTTGAAATATCTTGCAGAGTCTTTATGTAAAGAATATGGAAAGGTTTTTGGCAAAAACTTATTCAATGTTTTTGATAGTGGCGATCAAGATTATGACTTCAATCTTTCCAGAGTCTGGGTAAATTATTCAAAGAAATATGATTTCAATCCAATTCACAATCATACTGGAGTCTTTAGTTTCGTTATTTGGGTAAAGATTCCATATGATCTGGATGATGAGTTAGGAGTCTATTTTGATAGAGTAAATGATAGTGAGAATGCAACTTCACTATTTCAATTTACTACGATTGAACCTTTTGGTTCATTGAATAATGAAAAGGTGTTAGTTGATAAGTCTTATGAATGGACAATGATGCTCTTTCCATCAGCAATGATGCATCAAGTTTATCCATTTTATACAAGTGATCAGTTTAGAGTTTCCATTTCTGGAAACATTTATTATTCTATGAGAGATAACAATGAAATGTGAAGTCACCCTATTCAAAGTGGGCACTGTGTTCAAAGAACAAGTAATAGCTCGTGATTATGAAGATGCAAAACGGGTTGCTATTGCAAGAAACCCTGGATCAACAATCGTCTCTGTTACCGCTAAATTTTAATTATGGAATTGAAGGATTGGCTAAACTCTATCAACTTCAACAAAAACAATCTTGTAGAAGAAAATCCAGACTGCATCAGTAAATATCCTCCATTTATTGTAAACAAATGTCTGTCTGGTGAACTTGACTCTCTGATGTATGCAAATGAAATGAATAAACTTCATTTCCTACCAAAAAAGTTACAGTATGACTTTCTTCTAAATAGTCTCAGAAAGCGAAAGAGATTTTCTCCTTGGCTTCGTAGAGAAGATATCAAAGATCTTGAATGTGTCAAATCTTACTATGGTTATAGTAATGAAAAAGCACTCCATGCTTTGAAGATTCTGTCTAAAACACAGATCGATTTTATTAAATCCAAACTTGAGACTGGAGGAAAACAGTGAGCGTTATTAATGAGCCTGAAGTAACTTGGGCACCTGATCAAATGGTGCAGATTCTTCTTAATGAACCAGATGATTTTCTTAAGGTTCGTGAGACACTGACTAGAATTGGAGTTGCTTCTCGCAAAGAAAAAAAGTTATATCAATCTTGTCATATTCTGCATAAGCAGGGAAGATATTACATTGTTCACTTTAAAGAGCTCTTTGCTCTTGATGGAAAGAGAGCAAATCTGACCGTCAATGATGTGCAGAGACGTAATCGTATTGTACAACTTCTTGCTGATTGGGGATTGGTTTCAATTTGTGATGTTGAAAAAATTGCAAATATCGCACCTCTGAATCAAATCAAAGTTCTTGCTTATAAAGAAAAAGATGATTGGGAGTTAGAAACCAAATACAATCTGGGTAAACGTAAAAAACCTCAGGAAACTCCTGAATAAATACTTGTGTGTCTTTTCGTGCGGCACACTCTACAATCGGAACACCCTATAAAGAGGTTCGGTAATACCGCTCCTCTTTTTTTGTGTTATAGTATAAATAATGACGGATGCCTTCGGGGTCCACAAAACACAAACTCGCTTTTAAAGGAGCTAAGAACCATGGGAAACCTTACAAGGTATACTGCTGCGGACCTGCCTGCATTGATGGATCGCATAAATAGGAATAGCATTGGAATGGATGAGTACTTCGATAGATTGTTTGCTCTTCATGAAACAACAAAGAATTATCCACCATTCAACCTAGTTACGGTCAGCAACGTAGAATCGAGACTAGAACTTGCTCTTGCAGGATTTAAAAAGGCACAGGTAAATGTCTACACACAAGACGGTAAACTCTTTGTCGAAGGACAAAAAGAGGATACTGAAACAGAAACAGAGTATGTCCACAGAGGAATGGCTCAAAGATCTTTCACCAGAACTTGGACATTGGCAGATGAAACGGAAGTTAGATCAGTTGTATTTGAGGATGGGTTATTGACTATTAATTTAGGAAAGAAAATCCCTGAGCATCATAAAAGAAAAGTTTGGTTCTAAATAAAGCATATCGTCGCCAACGATGGGGAGGTAACTGGCAAAATCCAGTTGACACCTCCCTTTTTTTCTGGTAAAATAAACAGAGGTAAAATCGAGTTATGAGTCTAAAACTTTTGCTATTGAAAAATGGAGATCAACTTGTCTCCGATGTAAAGAGCCTAAAGGATGAAGATGGTAAGAAAGTTTATTCTTACATTCTTACAAATCCAATGAAAATTGAAGAGCAAGATGAAGATGATTTTCTTCTCGAAGGTGAGGATGAAGTTCAAATTCCTGATGATCAAGAAGAACTTACGCTATCAATGACTAGATGGCCTAGATTTTCAGAAGAAGATACACTTTATCTTTCACCAGATTGGGTTGTTACTCTAGTTAATCCAATCCCACAACTAACTGAAATGTACGAGAATTACGAAAAAAATTATGTCAATGAAAAAGAATCAGGTCCTGTGCATCTTACTGAAGAATCTGGACCTAGTATTGATCTCCAAGGTTAATCAGTTTGATACTGATGCTCTATCTGGAGAAGCAGATACTGAATTAACTGATCCAGTTAGAATTCTATGTGAAAATGAAGAATCAGACTTTGAAAAAAGACTTGTTCGTTGGCCTGGAATCACAGACCAAAAAGTGCTTTCAATGCATTCTGATGATATACTAACTCTAGTTGAGCCAACCAAGCAACTGCTCACGGCATACGAAAACTTTATTAAAGAATGAGATTCTACACGAACGTTCAAATGGTCGGAGACCAATTTCTTGTTAGAGGATATGAAAATGGAGAACGTTTTCAAACCCGCGAGAAGTTTCAACCGACCCTTTTTGTGTCTTCTAATAGGAAGACGAATTATAAAACACTTGAGGGAAATTATGTTGAATCGATTCAACCAGGAACTGTTCGTGACTGTCGTGACTTCATCAAAAAGTATGATGGTATAGAAGATTTTAACGTATATGGATGTGAAAGATTCATATATCAGTATATTTCTGACAAGTATACGAAAGATCAAATTGAGTTTGATATTTCCAAAATCAATCTTGTTACAATTGATATTGAGGTCGCATCTGAGAATGGATTCCCAGATGTAGAATCAGCCGCAGAAGAAATTCTGTTGATTACAATTCAGGATTATACAACCAAAGAAATTATTACCTGGGGTCAAGGTCCCTTTAAACTAAAACAAGGTAATCATTATTACAAAAGGTTCAATAATGAGTTTGATCTGCTGAATGATTTCATCAATTGGTGGATGCAAAACACTCCTGACATTGTTACTGGATGGAATAGTGAGCTATATGATATGCCATATATGGTTCGTCGTATTGAGCGTATTCTTGGTGAAAAATTAATGAAACGCTTGTCTCCATGGGGACTTGTGACCGAACGTGAGATTTACATTAAAGGTCGTAAACAAACTTCTTATGATGTGGGCGGAGTATCTCAGTTAGATTATCTAAATCTATATAAGAAATTTACTTACAAGGCACAAGAATCTTATCGTCTAGACTATATTGCGAGTGTAGAACTTGGCCAAAAGAAACTTGATCACTCTGAGTTTGAAACCTTCAAAGATTTCTATACTCATGGATGGCAAAAGTTTGTAGAATACAACATCATTGACGTTGAACTTGTTGACCGTATGGAGGACAAGATGAAACTCATTGAACTAGCACTTACTATGGCATATGATGCCAAGGTAAATTATAATGATGTGTTCTATCAGGTTCGTATGTGGGATGCGATTATCTACAACTATCTTAAAAAGAAAGATATCGTAATTCCTCCTAAGGAAAAGTCTGATAAGAACGAAAAGTATGCAGGAGCATATGTTAAAGAACCGAATCCTGGAGTATATGATTGGGTAGTCTCTTTTGACCTTAATAGTCTCTACCCTCATCTTATTATGCAGTATAATATTTCTCCAGAGACATTATGCGAGACCAGACACCCATCAGTTACAGTCGATAAGATTCTTAAAAAAGAAATATCATTTGACTCATATAAAGACAGAGCTGTATGTGCTAATGGTGCAATGTATCGCAAGGATAAGAAAGGATTCTTGCCTGAGTTGATGGAGAAAATGTATGGAGAGCGTGTCATCTTCAAGAAGAGGATGATTAAGGCAAAGAAGCAGTATGAAAAAACACCAACAAAAGATCTTGAGAAAGAGATTTCTAGGTGTAATAACATTCAGATGGCTAAGAAGATCTCTCTTAACTCTGCTTATGGTGCGATTGGTAATCAATACTTCCGTTATTACAAGTTAGCAAACGCCGAAGCAATTACGTTATCAGGCCAAGTTTCAATTCGTTGGATTGAAAACGAGATGAACGTATATCTAAATAATCTTTTGAAAACAGAAGGTGTTGATTATGTCATCGCATCTGACACTGATTCAATTTATCTTAATCTCGGACCTCTTGTTGATAAATTTTTTGCTGCTAAGTCTGGCGACAAAACAGCAATTGTTACCATACTTGATAAGATCTGTGAAGACAAGTTGGAACCATTCATCGAATCCTCTTATCAGGAACTTGCGAATTACCTTTCGGCATATGAACAAAAGATGAGCATGAAGCGTGAGAATATCGCTGAACGTGGTATTTGGACCGCTAAGAAGCGTTACATTCTTAACGTATGGGATAGTGAGGGTGTTCGTTATGAAGAACCCAAACTAAAGATTATGGGACTTGAGGCTGTTAAATCATCTACTCCTGCTCCTTGTCGTCAGATGATTAAGGACGGTCTTAAACTAATGATGAATGGCACTGAAGATGAAGTGATTGATTTCATTGCTAAGTGTCGTAAAGATTTTAGAAACCTAACTCCTGAAGAGATTTCATTTCCAAGATCTGTTTCTGATGTGGAAAAGTTTAAGGATAATAATATGATCTATAGAAAAGGATCACCCATTCATGTTCGGGGTGCTCTACTTTTCAATCATTATATAAAGGAGAAAAAGCTTATCAATAAATATTCTTTGATTCAAAATGGTGAGAAGATTAAGTTCTGCTATTTGAAAGTTCCAAATACGATACATGAAAATGTATTTTCTTTTATCCAGGAATTTCCCAAAGAGTTAGATTTGAATAGATACGTTGATTATGAACTCCAATTTAGTAAATCATTTGTGGATCCTTTGAAAGTAATCCTAGATGCTATTGGGTGGAACGTAGAAAAAACCGTAAGTCTGGAGGACTTTTTTTCATGAAAGATCAGTATACTATTGATGATGGTGAAGGAAAACATGACAAGTGGAATAGAGGGCTAGATCTTTTTATTGAGTCTGTTTTAAAACCAGATCCCGCATTAAGGCAATGTGCTCATAACCAAAAATGTTTCCATGAACTTATGGATGTTCGTGGAGATGTGCTAGAATACTTGAAAACAAAACGTTGGAACTAACTTATGGATTTTTTGAAGGAAATTGTAAAAGAGATTGGAGATGACTTCACCCAACTGGCAGCAGACATTGACGAAAGTGAAACATACGTTGACACTGGTTCGTTCATCTTTAATGCTCTTGTATCTGGCTCTATCCGTGGGGGTGTTTCTGGTAACAAAATCACTGCAATTGCTGGTGAAAGTTCTACAGGAAAAACTTTCTTCTCTCTCGCCGTGGTTAAGAATTTTCTGGATTCTAATCCTGATGGATACTGCTTGTATTTTGATACTGAGGCAGCTGTCAATAAATCACTCTTAGCGAGTCGTGGCATTGACCTAGAACGGTTAGTTGTTATCAACGTTGTTACGATTGAACAATTCAGGCAGAAGGCACTACAGGCAGTTGACATATACCAAAAGAAACCTGAAGAAGACCGCAAACCCTGCATGTTTGTGCTAGACTCTCTTGGTATGCTTTCTACAGAGAAGGAGATTCGTGATGCTCTAGACGACAAGCAAGTTCGGGACATGACCAAATCTCAACTTGTCAAGGGAGCATTCCGTATGCTCACCCTTAAACTTGGCCAAGCAAAAATTCCACTAATCGTCACCAATCATACCTATGATGTCATCGGATCATACGTTCCCACCAAAGAAATGGGCGGAGGCAGCGGTCTCAAATATGCAGCGTCTACAATCATTTATCTCAGCAAAAAGAAAGAAAAGGATGGAACAGAGGTCATTGGAAACCTTATTAAAGCTAAGACAGCAAAGTCGCGTTTGAGTAAAGAGAATAAAGATGTTACTGTTCGTCTCTATTACGATGATCGCGGTCTTGATCGGTATTATGGGTTACTTGAGTTAGGTGAACTGGGAGGTCTCTGGAAGAACGTTGCAGGTCGTTATGAGATCGATGGAAAGAAAGTCTATGCCAAGGCAATCTATAAAGATCCTGAAGCATACTTCACTCCTGAAGTCATGGACAAGTTGGATGCAATTGCACAAGAAGAATTTAGTTACGGATGTTGATGGAACAAATTGAAGTTACAATCTTAAGAAACCTTATTCATAATGAAGACTATGCGCGAAAAGTAATACCATTTCTACAACCAGAATACTTTGAGGATAACATCAAAAAAACTATCTTTCTTGAAACCTCAGAGTTTCTTGTAAAATACGATTCGCTTATTACTCTTGAAGCCCTTGAGATTGAGATTTCAAACCGATCTGATTTAAATGGTCAAGATCTTCAAGAAGTAAAAAAGCAAATTGTAGACTTAGAAGATAAGTCGGTGGATGAAAAATGGTTGGTTGACTCTACTGAAAAGTGGTGTCGTGATCGTGCTATCTATCTTGCACTCATGGAATCAATTCACATTGCCGATGGTAATGATGAAAAGAAAACTCGTGATGCAATTCCTAGCATTCTAAGTAATGCACTCGCAGTTTCATTTGACAATCACATTGGTCATGACTACTTACAAGACTTTCAAGAAAGGTTTGAATCTTATCATCGTAAGGAAGATCGCATTCCGTTTGATCTTGAATATTTTAACAGGATTACGAAAGGTGGTTTGGTTAACAAGAGTCTTAATATCGCTCTTGCTGGCACAGGTGTCGGAAAGTCTCTTTTTATGTGCCATATGGCTTCATCATCGCTCCTCGCAGGATATAACGTCTTGTATATCACTATGGAGATGGCAGAAGAAAAAATTGCTGAGAGAATTGATGCAAATCTTTTGAACATAAACATTCAAGAGATTGCTGATCTTCCTAGGCAAATATTTGATACGAAGATCAACACTTTAACACAAAAAACTCAAGGTAGTCTTATAATTAAAGAGTACCCAACCGCCGCCGCACATAGTGGACACTTTAAGGCACTACTTAATGAACTTGCACTTAAGAAATCATTTAGGCCTGATATTATTTTCATTGATTACCTTAATATATGCGCTTCCTCCCGTTATCGCGGAAACGGCAATGTCAATTCATATTCGTATATTAAGTCTATTGCAGAAGAGCTTAGAGGTTTGGCTGTTGAAGCAAACGTCCCTATCGTATCTGCCACGCAGACCACTCGTTCTGGTTATGGTAGCTCTGACGTTGACATTACTGACACTAGTGAGTCCTTTGGTCTCCCTGCTACTGCTGATCTTATGTTTGCCCTTATTAGCACAGATGAGTTGGCAGAGCTCGGACAAATTATGGTGAAGCAATTGAAGAATAGATACAATGATGTTTCGATATCTAAACGTTTTATTCTTGGAATTGATCGAGCCAAGATGCGTTTGTATGACTGTGAGCAGAGTGAGCAAAATATTATTGGTGGTGATTTAGATGATGGTGATGAACCACCTACGAATAGATTTGGAGGTCTTGATTTCTCATGATTTTTGATATCAGTCCCGAAATGGATTTGTCTGTGGAAAAATTCCACGACTCTAAAATTTTCACCATAGATAATTTTTATAGTTATCCAGAAGAAGTTGTTGAATTAATTCAAGATCTTCCAAAAAGATTGCATAAAATTGAATCCAAACCAACTCAAAATGGTGTTCACTTTGAAGATTATCGGGACGTTGTTTATATTGAAGATCTAGAACCAATTTATTTTTTCTTATCTGTTCTTTCTGGTCATGAACCACGGACTTATGATTTTGTTAGTAATGTGACAAAATTTAAAAATTCATCATACAATGATTATAATAATAACTATTGGTGGCCTCATCTTGACGATGGTTATACTGCTATAATATATTTGAATGATAATGATGAGTCTGAATGCGGCACAAATTTGTATGAAAATTTATGTCAGGAAGAAAAAAATCTGACAGATAATATGCCAGAACACTCTGAACCTTGGAGGCCAAAAGAAAAATATAAATTACTCAAAACATTAAAACCAAAATATAATAGACTTGTCATGTTTGATGCCAAAAAATTTCTACATGGTATGCAAATATGCAATGATGTCTATCTAAAAGATTCTTTCCGAATGAATCAAGTCCTCTTTTTTGGACCATACAGCCATTGACTCTTGGAGAGATGAGGAGTATAATGATGAGGAACACAATGCTAAATGATGGATTCAAGTCCTAATGTATTCTGTATTTAATCCACGTGGTCAAAAAATTGCTGATTGCGGTGCTCATCGAGATGCTGTAAATCTCGTTAATATGAGAAACTGTAGATGGGATGGACATTTCTATCAATTCAAACCAATCTATGAAATTGTAGATGTAGAACCATTTCCACAAAATCAACTACCAACTAGAGACATCATTATTAATATGGATGGTGGTGTAGGTGGTAGTTGGCATGAAATTCAAATACAACAATCCGAACAACCCAAATTAGACTTATGAGTAAAGTAAACACTGATGCCTATCTTGAGTTTGTGAATGCCGTCACATCTCAACCTAGTAAAGATGCTGATGCCTTTGAGTATCGTATTCAAGAACTTCGTGGAGAGGGCTTTGAAACTCATAGACTTCTGACTGCCTCTGTTGGTATGTGTGCAGAAGCAGGTGAGTTTACCGAGATTGTCAAGAAGATTGTCTTTCAAGGTAAACCAGTCACTGAAGAAAATATGTGGCATATGAAGCGTGAACTTGGAGACATCATGTGGTATGTTGCACAGGCATGTATGGGCCTCAATATTTCTTTGGATGAGATTATTGAAATGAATGTTGAAAAACTTGTAACTCGTTATCCTGGTGGTGAGTTTGATGTTCACTATTCTGAAAATCGTAAAGAGGGTGATCTCTGATGAGTAAAAAGAAAAAATCAAAGGACGAATGGTCCTTTGAGAAAACGTCAGAAACTGAAGAAGCACTTAAACGTTTACATGAAACAATCCGTCAGCGTAAATTAAAAGAGCAAGACGATAAACTAAACTATGAAACAGGAGGCAAATGAAACTACTTACACTAGAAGACTATCAAAAAGCAGGAGAGACATTTTGGCCTAAGTATTGGTACATCGCCAAAGAACTTGGTCCAGATGCTAAGACTGAAGATATTATTAAATGTATGGAAGCAGTTGGAACCGTCGCATTAAAACTAAGAACAGAAGAAGATAAGGAAGGCCCTTTTGGGTTCAACAAAAAAGATACAACTGAATAAAATAAATAGAGGCGTATGCCTCTTTTTTAATGCCTTCTCTATCTGGTAACTCTACAAATGGCACTCCGAATTGGGATAAGTATGTAACTAATAATAATTATCAATCGATCAAATATACTATTGAAACTGCAGCATTACTTTTTAAAAACGTAACAAATACAAAGGAAGAACATATTTTAGAAGAATTGGCACCTGGGACAATACTGGATATAACAAGTCCGTCAAAAGTTAATATAAGTGCAACAAAACCATCTGGAATTGATCGCGCAATTAGCTCAAAACCTGCCGCCAGAGTTAGGATTAATGGTACAAATGGTTATGTTCTGATTAACAAAATTAAGAAACCTACGAATGCACCAGATAAAGTTGAAAAACGAACCATTACTATGGCACAAAATACACTTACTGAATTGAAAAGAATAGCTCAAGTTGGTAATAAACCTAAGAGTGGTATTGATATTGAGGTTGAAGGATTTGGTTTGATAAATGATGTTGCTACGGTAGAAAAGATTCCAGAAAGAGTTAATAATAGAGAAGCAAAGGCGGATATTGTTCTTAAAGATTCAAAAGGTAACAGATTAATTTACATATCACATAAAGCTGCAGGTGGTGCGAAAGCCTTCCAGCAATATGGTGGAGTTTCTGAAACCGCTGGTACTAAGGAAATGCCTGGATTAGTTTATAACAATCCAGAAGTACAACAGTATTTGAATAATCTGTATTCTCTTTACCAAGCTTCTTTAGATGGTACTGGAAATAATTTAAATCCATTTGATAATGGTCAGTTAAGTGTAGGAAGATTATATCGACCTATAAGAGATATGACTCTCATAAATCAATCCGTTTTTGGACCTGGATTTGGTGGATCATCAGGAATTGATAATGTTGATGTGATTGCACAGGGACCATTCATATTCAAACCATATATAAATGCTGAAGGTGATATTACATTTACTCTGAGATGGGATCATTTTGATTATCGTGGTGGTGATATTGATGATTTTAATGATGGTCAATATCAAGCACTTTTAGTTTCAAGAAGTGCAAGTGATAGACGGACAAAAACATCTCAGGGAGACATACCAGGAGTAAGAACTGGTATTTTTAATAGGTCTTATTTGTCTGGTCAATCTGTAAACATTGATGCAGTCTTATAATAAATAATATTATGAAAAACTTTTTAACGTTTATACTAGAAGCATCTAGAGCCGCTGCTCAAGCAAAGGCGATGGGCTTGACAGGAGACGGTCATGGGGACTATTATGATAAGGACGGAAACCTTATCGCTAAAACTGTGCGCGGTCAACTGAAGATCTTCCAAAAGAGAACCAAAACTCCAGATCAGGAAACTCAGAATCAACAGACTCAACAGGAACCAGATAATTCTCCACCTATTGAGAAAACAAAAGGAGCACTCACCATAGGATTTGGACGTTTCAATCCACCTACAATTGGTCATGAAAAATTAATCAATAATATCAAGGCTACTGCTGGTCAAGGCGAATATAAAATTTATCCTTCACACAGTGAAGATCCTAAAAAAAATCCTCTGGATTCAATCACTAAAGTTGAATTCATGAAGACGATGTTCCCAGATCATGCAAACAATATTGTGCATGATACTAAGATGAGAACCATCTTTGATGTTCTCAAGGGAGCGCACAATGATGGTCATACTGAAGTAAATATTGTTGTTGGTGCTGATCGTCAAGCAGAATTTGAAAACTTGGCTAATAAGTATAATGGTAAGATATATTCATTTGAGAAGATCAATGTAATTTCTGCTGGTGATCGTGATCCAGATTCTGAAGGTGTGGAGGGAATGTCTGCATCTAAAATGAGAAAGGCTGCTGCAGAAGGTGACTTTGATACCTTTGCATCTGGACTTCCTGGAACAGTGAAACCTAAAGATGCAGAGACAATGTTTTTGACTGTTCGCCAAAGAATGGGCATCGAAGAGGGATATGAACTCTGGAACATTGCACCTAAGTATGATTGGAGAGGTCTTAGAGAGAATTTTATTTCAGGAAATCTATTCAAAGTTGGATCGTTTGTTGAAAGTTTGACTACTGGATTTGTTGGAAAGGTGATTAGGAGAGGTGCAAATCATATTATTTCTATCACTAGAGAAGGATATTTGTTCAAATCTTGGATTAAAGATCTAAATGAGGTGCATGAAATTGGAACAGATTCTTACAGAGAGTATGTTCAGGACATGACTCCGAGAGAGAAAGTTCAGTCATTCATAAATAAAAGTAAGAAAAGACGTAACCGTAATTAAAGACGATGAATAGAACTTTTTTTGAAGATCTACCCGCAAGAAAAGTAGGTGGTCCTGTAGTATCTGCTGGTGGTTCTGAAAAACCTGCTGCTAAAAGTAATACCTCTTCAAATGAAGGTGGTAATACTGAAGAAAAGTCTGCTAAAAAAGTTCGACAGGCTGTATACGATATTAGATATCGTGCTCGTAGAGAGGATGTTGATCTAAAGGCGGCATATAGTCAATATATGGGCAATACAACCATGACTGGCCCAGAGAAGGATGCCGTCAAATCGAAGTTATTTGGTGAAGCATACAGTCCCATCCAAAAACAAATTATTGCAAACAAAGAAGAAGTTATTAAAAAGATCAAGGGTACTTTTGAAGGAGCCAATCACGATAAAAATAAGCACGGTGAACCTGTAGAGGAAGAAGTCAAAGGCGAAGGTTCTAGTAAGAAATTTAAGGTACGTGTAACGGATAAAACAAGTGGTAGAACTTATGTTCGTTTTGCCGATAGAGAAAAAATCGGATCACTTCGCGCCAATCCAAATATCAAATCTGTCGAAATGACAGAATATGGATCACCTTATGAAGGTGAGTCTAAGAAAGGTGAGCAAACTGCTGCTACGAAATCTGGTAAAGGTTTAGATCCAGTTGGTAAGGAAGATGGTGATGTTGATAATGATGGTGATAAGGATAAGTCAGATAAGTATCTTCTAAATCGTCGTAGTAAAGTTAGTGCGGCAATCGCTAAGAATGAAGAAGTTGAGAAAGTTGATGAAGGTTTACTTGATTTTTTAAATCCAAAGAATCAGGACAATGTAAGAAAGGGAACTTATCACAAAGATCCTAAACGTAAGGAGGGAACTATCTACAGCAACGTTTCAAAAAGAAATGAGATGCTGAAAAAACTTCAAAATCAATCCTATCAACCAGAAGGTGAACAGATTGATGAATTGCTAGGACCTGAAGCTGCAGGAAAAGCAGATAGGTTCATGAAGAAAGTTCAAGGTGGTATGGAGAGAATGGGTATCAAGATCAATCGTGGAGAGAAGGGCACTGCTCGTCCATCTGCTAAAGCTAAAGATACCATTCGTCAGAATAAGCAGAGTAACGAAGAGTTTTCTAACAAAGAAGTCTCTATGTTTAACAACTGGAGAGAAGAATTTATAGTTGAAATGGGTGATGAAATGGATGACGACACTGAAAATAAAGTCAAGGAAAAAAAGATCCGCAACAAAGTAATTATCAACCCTAAGCAAGGTGGACAATCTTAAAAAAAGCAAGTTTGACTATATATTAATAGCTCTTTGATGAAAAATCATGCTTGCATTTTTACTACCACTTGCATCGAAAATTATTAACGATGCTGTTGATAAAATTCCTGACAATGAAGAACTTGGTGAGAAGATGGTTGAGATCTGTCTTGTTATTCTTGCTAAAGCAGTTAAGTTGACTAAGACTGATATGGACGATCAACTTCTTGAGGTTGTCACCAAGGCGATTAAGACTCGCGAATAAAAAAAAGAAAGGGAGATCTAATTCAAAGGTCTCCTTTTTTTATAAATATCTTTATACTAAAGTTTAAAGCAGGGCAAAAAACATGGCTCTTTGGAGTAATAACGACAACATCGATGTAAGTACAATTAACGCACTTGCTAATGTAGGTAGTGGTCTCGGCATTGTGACCGTTACTTCTGCTGGTGCTGTGACTGGTGGTATTGGTGTTTGTACCTTCACGAACCTTGAGGTTGGCAACACCGTTCTACTTGGTCTTGGTCAAACATCTGGATTTGGAGTTGTTACTTCAATTGCCAGTTCTACTAGCATGTCAATTACTGTATCCGCTTTGGATGACAGAGACTTTAGTGCTAGCAAGAATTATACAACCAGACATATGAAGTTCACCACTCAGCCTGTAAGTGCTGATGAGGATCCTTCTTTTGCACCTTCTTCTGCTGGTGATCAGCGTGGATATAACAGTAAAATCTTTGCTGTTACCGCTGGTAATCTAGGCAATGATGCTGAGGGTGATGATGCTGGAAGAAGTGCATATCTCAATGCCGTCTCTCACGGTGGATGGGTAGGTGTTACAACATATACTGATAACCATGGAGAACTTCGCATCAAGACGGAGACTCTAGTCGCAATGTCTGGAATCACCACTGGTAATAGAGCGTATCCTATTGCATAATAAATGAAGTTTTCCGAATTGAATGATAAGAATTATCTCTTGTTTGCCATTAAATATTATGATAGTCCTCAGGCCGTAACTGAGGACGACTTCTATGATGATTTAAAGCGATTCAAATATGTAAAGAGATTATTAAAAAGGTATGAGTCAACTGGTGCTTTAAAGACCAATTTGATACTCAATCACCTTTTAATTCTTTTTAATGTCTTTGGGGAGGCAACAGTTCCTCTTTTATTTTATAAACTAGAAACAGAATTGTGGCCTTGTGCCAAAACTTTTTTGGTGTTCTTAAATCGTTTTCATGAATATCCAAAGTCAACTTTGACAGATATTCCAATCGATGATGAATGCCTTGAAATTCTGAATCAAGTGTAAATTTTTTTACAAAGAGGATGATCTAATGTCTAAATATATTGAGAGAATAATTGATACTTTTCGCGAAGATATGTCACTTGGCGGTGGCACAGGCGGAGCGATGTATAGAGGATCTGAGAAATCAAACTCAGGCTCTCCCACTGCTGGTTATGATCCTGTTCTTGAATTTGATGGGAGAAAGAAAAAATACAAATCTCTTAGCAAGTTCTACCATGATTCCATAAAAAAACTTAAAAATGGAAATAGAAGAAATGGATAATCAAATCAACGCTGCAATTATAGAGAGACTAGAAAAAGTAGTTGACTCTCTTCAAGATAACTCTATACAAATGGGTAAACTTCTTGCTGTTCATAATGAAAAATTAGATAAACAAGATAAAGTTGATGAGATTTTATTTGAAAAACTAGATAGATTATCTGCAGATATTAAAAGGGAAACCACTGCAATTAAAAAAGGATGTGAAAGAGATATCCGTCTCATCGATGATAGACTCAGAGTATTAGAAAAGAAGATGTGGAGTATTGCAGGGGCACTAGCAGTGATTAGCGTCACCATCTCTCCTATCGGCCAACGAATTTTCGTAAAACTCTTGACACCCGCATCAAACACGAGTATGATACCTAAAGAGTATTTACTATCTAATGGACCTGATAGACAGCAAATTCATCGGGCTCGTATCCACAAGATTATCTAAGTTTAAAAAGGTAAAGGCAGACTTATATAATTTTCGATGTCCGATCTGTGGGGATTCTAAGAAGAATAAGAATAAAGCTAGAGCATACATTTATGCCATAAAGAATAATGCAAACTTTAAGTGCCACAACTGTGGTTCTAGTTTGTCATTCAATAATTTTCTTAAGGATCAAGATCCACAACTCCATAGACAATATAAACTAGAAAAGTTTAAGAGTGGTTTTACTGGAAAAAACTTTGTAGTCGAAAAACCTGACTTCGTTTTTGAAAAACCTAAGTTTGTACAGAGGATCGTTCTTCCTCTATGTAATGAGAATGAGATTGCTAGAAGGTATCTTCAGAACCGCAATCTTGATCCCATGAAATTTTACTATGCAGAAAACTTTGACGAGTTTGTGCATACGTTTAAAGGATTAGATCACGGTTATGTGGGTAAAGAGTCTAGAATAATCATCCCTTTATACTACAAAAAAAATCTTATTGGATTCCAGGGCAGGGCTCTAGATTCTAAATCTATTAAATATATAACCATCATGCTTCAGGAAGGAGTACCAAAAATATATGGACTTGACCAGATTGACACCACAAAAGAAGTTTATGTCACAGAAGGACCATTCGACAGTCATTTCATTACCAACGCTATTGCTATGTGTGGTAGCGATGTTGACCTTAGCACTTTCGATTATCAGTTCACATACGTCTTCGACAATGAACCAAGAAACAGAGAGATTGTTAATAGAGTCTCCAAACTTATCAGTAGAAAGGAGACGGTAGTTATTTGGCCAAACAATATTGAGGAAAAGGATATAAATGATATGGTTCTTGCTGGACATGATGTTCAGAGTCTGGTAGAATCAAATACATATTCTGGTTTAGAAGCACAACTTAAATTCAACACTTGGAAAAAGATATGAGCAACGGGATCAAAGTCAAAAAAAGAAATGGTTCGATCGAACAGATCAACCTAGAAAAAATGCATGTGATGGTTGAGGAGGCATGTAAAGGATTGTCTGGTGTTTCTGCATCTCAAGTAGAAATTCAATCAGGTATTCAATTCTATGATGGTATTACTACATCAGAAATTCAAGAAATTTTAATTAGATCAGCTTCAGACCTTATTGACTTGGATTGTCCAAACTATCAATTTGTTGCTGCTCGTCTTCTTTTGTTTTCCATTCGTAAACAGATCTTTGGAAAGATGAGAGATCTGCCAAATCTTTATACCCACATAGAAAAATGTGTAGGACAGGGAGTGTACGATGCAGAAATCCTAGATAATTATACTTATGATGAAATTGAAAAAGTTCAAACTTGGATTGATCATGACAGAGATTTCTTGTTTACATATGCTGGTCTTCGTCAAGTAGTTGACAAATATCTAGTGCAGGATAGAAGTATTGGCAGTGTACATGAATCTCCCCAGTTCATGTACATGATGATTGCACTTACTATATTTTCAGAGTATCCAAAAGAGACTAGATTAAATTACGTTAAAAGGTATTATGACGCAATCTCAAGACACAAAATCAACATTCCCACACCTATCATGGCGGGGGTTAGAACTCCACTTCGACAGTTTGCTAGCTGTGTTCTTGTTGATGTTGATGACACCCTCGATAGCATCTTTTCTAGTGACATGGCGATTGGTAGATACGTTGCTCAACGTGCAGGAATCGGTATCAACGCAGGCAGAATCCGTGGAATCAACAGTAAAATCCGAGATGGAGAAGTTCAACACACAGGTGTTGTACCATTCCTTAAAAAGTTTGAATCGACTGTCCGATGCTGTACACAGAATGGAATTCGTGGTGGCTCAGCAACTGTCCACTTCCCAATCTGGCACCAAGAGATAGAAGACATTATTGTTCTTAAGAACAACAAAGGCACAGAAGACAATCGAGTGAGGAAACTTGACTACTCAATCCAGATTTCAAAACTTTTCTACGAACGTTTCATTGAGAATGGAGAGATTAGCCTGTTCTCACCGCATGACGTACCAGGTCTGTATGATGCTTTTGGTACTGATGACTTTGACACTCTATATCGGATGCATGAACTCAATGATGCTGTTCCAAGAAAGACTATCGGGGCACAGGAACTC
>Ga0098049_1000156_pt1 | contig 26725 bp, 45 predicted proteins | sample 13BtaG_FD_92582 | JGI IMG/M metagenome (GOLD analysis project Ga0098049, IMG submission 92582) | Marine viral communities from the Subarctic Pacific Ocean - 13B_ETSP_OMZ_AT15268_CsCl metaG | ecosystem: Environmental > Aquatic > Marine > Oceanic | place: Subarctic Pacific Ocean | collected...
AGACACTTATGAAGAGGTCCCTGAGGGAACACCCGGAGCTCGTGTATTCCACATTGGAGTGGCACACGACACCACCTGGAACATTTACACGGACAGTGGCTTTGAGAAGGCCATTAGTGATGTGCTGGGGTTTCCTGTGTTTTTCACCGAACAGGGAATGCAGCAGGATGAAAGTGCAAGTATGGAATGTGATTTTTAGGGGTTGACAACTCCTCCAGGTGACTGTATAGTAGTAGTATAAATTAACTAATGAGGGCATCAATATGTTTTATATATACGAGAGATCATCAACTTACATCATCGGCAAGACGGGTCGTCCAGATCATAGAAAGAGCTACAAGACCATGAGTGCTGCTAGGGCTGCGCTGACTAGACTTTCAAAGGCATGGTGGGACACTGAAGGACGTCACGGTGATGTTGATGCAAATGATCCACAGTTCCGTTATGGTGTAGCCGAAGCTGGTTACTTCCACACTAGTATAGAGAAGAGTCGCACAGTGTACAGTATAATGGATCAGGCCAAGAAGCAGCCCATTGTAGAGACTGTTAACACACCGGGCTATATGAGTCCATCAAGTGAATCATATTGGAGCATGTAGAATGGACCTACCAAACGAACAGCATTTTGAGATCGTCTTCCCCTCAGAGTTCCGCCAGTGGTGTGTGAACAAATGGTATGAACACAAAGAAGAGCTGCAGGTATGGGAAGGTGCCATGCCCAAGTACGACAGTCAGTACTTCTTCTCAAAGAACAAATGGTTCCTAAAAAATCTCTATCGTCAGGAAAAAAGAGGTTGACAACCTAACGTTTAGGTGGTATAGTAAGTGTATAAACAGAGAGGGCACAGATGTTTGTATTCGTAAACGCTAAAGACAACAAAATTGAACTCCACGTAGAACAGCAGCACTTGGGCAGCGCATCAAGTGCAGCAGAACTTGCACTCTTGTTCGCAGCAAATAACATCACATTCGGAACCAGCATACATTGCAGCAGCTCAATTGACTTCTGTGAAGAAGAAGGTTTTGCTGCTCCAGGAGATGCTGCACAGTTGATCACAGCAGCAATAGAAATGGTAGAAGTTTAAATTAGGGGTTGACAACACACCATTTAGGTGGTATACTGTATACAGTTAAACATTAAAGCAAAGAGGGCACACTATGCAAGACTTCGTAATTTCAACACAGACTATCGAGAACTATGGCGCACACGCAGAGGACGGCAAGTTCAGCAGCGGCAACGCTTATTGGAAGTTCAAAGGTGGCACCGACTATATAGTGTCGGGCTTGGAGCGCATGGCAGATGCTGCTGCATTCGTTATGGCCACAGCAGGCGAGAACAGCCTGGGCTATAAAGAGTTCCCAATCGAGATGCAGACCTACGATGAGTGGGTGAGCAAGTTGCCAGAAGACGAGGACTACAGAGAGTTCTTGGTCAAGTCAGCTCGCAGAGTGTCGCCCTACTTCGAACAAATTAGGGGTTGACACACTGTGCAGGTGAGTGTATAGTGTACGTATAAACAATGAAAGAAGGGCAAACCATGTTAGCATATTGTGATAAGATCGCAGATTCAATCCGAACAGCACTAGTTAAAAGTGATCCAACCGGCATCATAGGTCCAGTGGGACCAGTTCGTTTGGACCTGCACCCCACAGAGGGATACTTCCAATCAACCAAAAAGACTATGATCGTGCATGACATGAACGGCAAGGCATACTCAGTAACAGTTGAGGAGCAGCCATTCATGGACATAAAATTTGAAGATGTTGACCAGAAAGTGGTTGACAACGAGTTCAAGTGAGCATATAATAACTGTATTAACTTAAACATTAGAGGGCATCTAAAATGAACAACGTACAAACAGCAATCGCAGCCATCCGCAACACCGACAGAGATGAGCTTAACCAGATCATCGAAGCAGTGAAACTTCAACAGACATTCCTTGCCAAGACATCAGCTAGAAGCTTTTCAATTGGTGACGCTGTTAGCTTCACAGGCAGAGGCGGTCGTACAGTGGTAGGCACTGTGAGCAAGGTCAATCCAAAGACCATCGTAGTTGACTCACCAAGCCAAGGACGCTGGAAGGTCACTGCATCAATGCTAAAACAAATGGCATAAAAATTCAAATTAGGGGTTGACAACTGTTGACCCCTATGTTATAGTAGTAGAGTAAATTAACAAAGCAAGAGGGCAAACACAATGGCAACACGTTCAAACATCGCAATGAAGACCGCAGAAGGCAAAATCGTTTCAGTATACTGTCACTGGGACGGCTATGTAGCCAACAACGGTCGTATCCTATTAGAGAACTACGCAGACATCAGCAAGATCGAAGCGTTGGTAGCACTAGGTTCAATCAGTTCACTAGGTGAGCAGATTGGTGAACAGCAGGACTTCGACGACCGTGACACTCAAAAGGATGAGTGGACACTGTTCTACACACGAGACAGAGGCGAAGCACTTTCAATCCAAGAGTATGACGACATTCCAAGTTGGATCGACGACATGGAGGAGTATGCCTATCTTTGGAACGGCACAGAGTGGTTGGTTAACGATCACGGCGCTAAAGATGCAAACGGCTATCCAATCTTTGATCTACTCAGCACGTTGGTTCCAATCGAAGTTGCGGCTATGGAAGCAAGAATGGCAGCATACAACAATCAGTAGAAACCGGTTGACAGTGTAGCACTTCGGTGCTATACTAGTTGAGTAATAACATTTTTATAGGAGGGCAACCTATGCCAAATTGGTGCAATAATTCAATCACAATCACAGGCGATGTCGACACATTGTCACAACTCAAACCCGTAATAGAAGCAGGTACAGGACTGCTACAGGCAATCAAACCCATGCCCGAAGGTCTCAATGAGACTGTGAAAGGCTCAGGTGACGAGCTTCAGACCACAGAGTATGACGGACACACCAACTGGTATGACTGGTGTGTGGCCAACTGGGGAACCAAGTGGGATCCCGAAGTCCACCTAGAGTTTGAAGACAATGGTGACGGCACTGCTAGTATCACAGGTTGGTTCGACACTGCATGGGCTCCGCCTATCGATGCTTTCCAATCGCTTGCAGATGATTGGGACTCATGTTTCATCGAGCTGTTCTATGAAGAAGGCGGCATGTGCTTCGTAGGTTGTTGGGACTCAGAAGGTGCTGATGATCACTATGATTACGCAGATGCAACCAGCAAGACCATCAAGGACATTGTTCCTGCATACCTAGTAGAGCAGTTCGCACTAGACGAACGGTTGGCTGAGTATGAAGAAGAAGAGGAGGAGATGGCCTAATGGACGACCTACTTGATGACATCGAGGAAGTGCTTAAACGCTACTCCTCATCCTTTGAGATCATGAGTATTGATGGTGACGAGGACGGATTAACATTCACAGTTTCTGCAGAATATCTTAAAAAAGAGGTTGACTTCTACGCAGACTGATCGTATACTGTATATAACAGTTAGGCAAACGGAGGGCATCCAATGGCATACTACACTTACACCAAAGACCCAATAGGTTGTTTCGTTGAGAAAGACGTGGGCAATTATTTTGAGTATTCAGTCAACGACTGTCCGGCGTTCGAAGGCAATCGCGAATACTACCCGCACATCGTTTGGGTAGGCGACCAACAGATAGGTGGACAGCAAGGCTACCGCTATGCGAATGTCAAGAAGACTGTTTGCTATATTATAGTAGACGAGGACGATGGCGGTCCTGTGCTAGAGAAATGGAACCTTAAAAAGAACACGGAGTATATGATATGACACACACCTTTTTTGAAAATAACTCAAACTACATCGTAAGAGAGACTCGCGAAGTAGATCAGTTCACTGTAGAGATTGGCTTTGCACCAGACGACACCCAATTGGATCTGTTGTTTGACACTGATGCTGATTACTATCCAGAGTTGGTAGAGAACTTGGAGTCAGGCTTTTGGCAACACATGATCTGTCGTGTCCAAGCCAAGTATGACGACAAGGTAATGGGTGAAACATATCTAGGCTCAGTTGTAGCAGAGGATGGCGCCACTTGGACAGCAGATGCACCAGATCAAGTTGACGACCTTGTTGACCAAGCAGTAGACGAGGCTCGCAATGAAGCAGTTCGTATGCTGGAAATTTTAAAGGCAGATTTCTTAACTTAGGGGTTGACAACTCCACGGTTAGGTCATATACTGTATATAACAGTTAGGAAAAAGGGCAACTGACATGATTAAGAATTTACTTATTGGCGCAACATTTGGAATCGCTGCATTTGGTTTGTTAGACTATGCAGGAAGCATTCCTAGCGTAAAGATGAGCTATGCTACCAACACCTGTGTCGAGGTAGAGAACTATCCAAGCACACTGTTTGGAACTACCAATTACAATTGCGAAAGCATGCCAACAAAATACAACCACGTATGGGTGCAATAAATGAGCGATGAACTTATCCTTAAAGAACGTCTACAGGGACTACTAAGAGTCCTTCCTCATAACCCTGAACTGGCTACCCAGATCGTTCAACATCTTATCGAAGAGATAGACGAACAGGTCGAAGCATTTGAAAAGGAGAATGCACCCATATAGAGATTAGGGCCTTTAGCTCAATTGGTTAGAGCACCGGACTCATAATCCGTAGGTTCCGAGTTCGAGTCTCGGAGGGCCCACCAAACATACTGCCCTTAGCTCAGCTGGATAGAGCAACAGCCTTCTAAGCTGTGGGTCGCAGGTTCGAATCCTGCAGGGCAGGCCAATTAGCCTCCATGGTGGAATAGGTAGACACAAGAGACTTAAAATCTCTCGCTGATAAGGCGTCCCAGTTCGAGTCTGGGTGGAGGCACCAGAATACAGGAGTTGAGCGGCCAGCTTATTTGGATGCGCCCTCGTCCATAGGCCAGCTCCTCCTGTACCCTAACAAAATAATTTAAAAAAGAGGTTGACAGCAGCATACACTTGTGCTATAGTGTTTGTATAACGTAACACGCATTTGGAGGGCTTTAAATGCAAAACAACACACAACACACAATTAACGCCGCACTGCAACAAGCAAGCGCATTAATTTTTACGCTGCAACAAGTGGAAGCACTTACACACGCAAACGGAAAAAAAGTAATGGATTACAATAACTTGCTTGTAAATGCGGATGCAATAGTGGAGGAGCTGCAGGAGTGTGTAACAGCAGCATAAAATAATTTAAAAAAAAGGTTGACACTATAGCGCACTTGTGCTATAGTGTACGTATAAGTTAAACAAGCATAGAGGGCATCATGCAAAATAAAACTAGAAAAACACTAAAAGTTCATTTCGTAAACCGCGGCTATGGCACAGACGAAGGCTTCAAGCAAGTCGAACTGCTATCCACTGCCGTATGCGAATTCACAGCCAAGCCACTAGCGGAGATCCGTTCACCGTTTGGCCTACAAACAAATACATTGGTTGCAGAATACGAAGGCAACAATTGGGTTTGTGATTTAGATTAAATTAGGGGTTGACAGCATCACAATAGATGCTATACTGTATATAACAGTTAAGCAATGACAGAGAGGGCAAACACTATGTCAACAGAATTAAGAACCGTTCCAGACTGCACATTCCAAAACGAATTAACTCAGACACGCTTCTGGGGTGGTCAGGATCGATTGACTTGCATACAAGTCACACAACGCAAGCCACGTGGATTTCAAAAGCCTACTACATCCGATGGGTTCTTCAACTCATTGCAGTTGACACGTCACCAAGCACGGATGTTGGCTGTAGAGTTGATGTTGTTCGCAGAAGGCCGTGAAGTAGAGGAGTTGGCTGAGTTAGATGATGCAACCTTTGGTGAAGAGGTGCCAGAATAATGTTAGAAGTGATCGGATTCATTGCAGTTGCTTACTTGTTGATCAAGTTCGCTCCTGCAATACTTGAAGGACTGTTCAAATTTGCAGTTATCTCAATAGGACTGTTCACGTTCATCATCATGTGGAACTGGCTTGTGGCTCAAATCTTTTTGTTCTTTTAGGCAGATAGTGGTTGACACACAGCACATAGGTGCTATAATAGTTATATAAATTAGCAAAGAGGGCAACGCAAATGATTAATTCAAGAGATAAAGCATTAGAAATGGTTGAAGATGGATTGGTATCCGCTGAGGCTATGCTGACTATGTGTCTCAAGTATATGAGCACAGACGATGTAGAAGACATGCTTGATTGCAACGAACTGTCAGAACGCTTCGACGAGGCATATGAGGAGACATTGGTATGATTAAGGACTACCTCACTGTAGGCATCTACGCAATCGCTTTGGTTGCGTTCATTGCTGCAATTGGTTTCTACGTACACTACGTATGGAGCGATTGCTTAGGCGAGAATGGGTTCTTAACTTGCGCAAGGATGTTGAGCAAATGAAGTATCTAATAGGAATGATCATTGGGGTGGCATTGACTATGTGCTTCCCCAATGAAGCTGCTCAAGCGTTTGAATTTGTACGTGAAGGCATTTATAGTCTATCATCAACGATAGCCAACAACACAAGGGGCATCTAATGTACCATTGTCCGAACTGTCACAAAGAAACAGAACTGTTTGCGCCCGTGTGTAACGAGTGCAACAACGAAAAAGGCATCATTGAGACACTGTTCTTTGATGCTGTAAGATACGGGATTGTATTTATTTTCCTTTATTTTGCATTTAATTGGTTGACAGGGTTGGCGAACTAGTATATAATAGCTGTATTAAATTAAACAATGAAGGGCAAAGATATGAACAACGTTAAAATGATTGAAGGCACATACAAGATTAGAGGCAAGGAAGTAGACATGGCAGGTCTAGTATTTCCCCTAGTCGCAGAGTTTAAAATGGGTGCAGGTGGTGGCTACGTTACTGTAGACGGAAGTGCAGTAGCAGGGTTTCCGGATCGCAACATCAAGATCCGCTGTGAGAATTCTACCAGCTATGAACTAGTTGGAGACTCCGTAGCCACCACAGTACGAGAGGAGACCGATGCGGAGATCATCGAACGAATCCGTACACGCTTCGACATGCTCAAGGACATGACCAAAGCCGTTAAGAAAGGCAATGTTCGAGCAATGATTGTAAGCGGGCCTCCCGGCGTAGGTAAGAGTCATGGAGTTGAAGAAGTACTCGACCGCTACGCAACTATGGAGACACTTGGTGCGCTCAAAAGCCACGAAGTGATCAAAGGCGCAATGTCGCCCATTGGCTTGTACTGCAAACTGTACAAGATGGCAGACAAAGGTAAGGTTGTGGTGTTTGATGACTGCGACAGCATCTTCCAAGATGACCTCAGTCTTAATATTTTGAAAGCGGCTCTAGACAGCAAGAAGAATCGTACCATTCACTGGAACACTGATTCATTCAAGTTGCGCAACGAAGGAGTGCCAGACAGCTTCAAGTTTGAAGCAAGCGCAATCTTCATTACCAATATGAAGTTTGACAAAGTCAAAGGCAAACTACGTGAGCACCTAAGCGCACTAGAAAGCCGTTGTCACTACATGGACTTGACCATTGACACGGACAAGGACAAAATGCTACGTATATCACAAGTGGTCAATGACGGCATGTTGGATACGTACAAACTAGACACCGAAGTCAAAGAGGAGATTGTTGACTTTGTAGATCTTAACAAAGATCGTCTAAGAGAACTGAGTCTGCGAACAGTACTTAAAGTCGCAGACCTTGCTGTAGCATTCCCCGACAAGTGGGAAGCTATGGCAGAGAATACTGTGATGCGTAGAGCTTGATTGCCCTCGAGCTCCGCTAGATACACAGTATAGCACAGAGTGGACCGCCCTCATCCACTCAGTGCAAACGGGAAGAAGACCACAGAAGTCCGATCCCTAAGGTAGAGAAGACGAAGCCCTCTCGTTCTTCGCAACCAGTAAGTCCTCTAGTGCAATGCCCTCGCACTAGGGGACTTTTTTTTGGTTAAATTAGGGGTTGACACATCCGTCAATTGATGGTATAATAGTTGTATAAGTTAAACAAATAAGAGGGCATCTTAATATGAAAACAATGACACAGAAAACAATGATCAAGAACCTAGAGGCTAAGTTCGGGATCCCAGCAGTACCTGCAGAAGAGTTCTACGGTTACGCCAACGATGGCATTTGGTGCAGAGGCGATATCTGCACAGAGCAGACAGACTACTATCCATATGCGGATGGTACTATGCAAGAGAACAAGCTGAACGACTACTTGCATTCAAAGGGCTGGTTTGCTGAGCCATATGATTCAGAAACAATCATGTTCCACAAGGGGTAAGCAGTGTTGGACGAAATCAAAATGATTGACTGTGAAGAGTGTTGTGGTGAAGGCTACGACCTCGACACACTGTATGATGAAGGCCATGAAGAAGACTGTTGGCAATGTGGTGGAGATGGAACTGTTCCACAAGATTAGGGGTTGACAGCATCACAATAGATGCTATAATTAATACATAAACAAACAAAGAAGGGCACACAATATGACAAAAGAATACGGAATGTTTACTCCAGAAGGCAACTATATGGTTGGGCGCATTGCAGAGGCAGCAGAGCGTCTAGCACAATGGGACGGTTCAACCAGCGCATGGCACTTCGCCAACAGAGAACTGCGCAAGCTGGCAACAGCAGATGAGTTCGGCGAAGCAACTGACACAGCAGTCCGTGACACAGTTCACGAGATTGTATGCAGAGCAGGCAACAGCTACACGGAGTTCTACGTATGAAGAATCTACAGCACTACATCGACAACCGCAATACGTGGAACAGCTTCTTCCCCAATAACACAGTGATCACATTCCCACTGAATCAAAAGACTGTGGATGAACTAGCTGAAAGCCTAGACTGTGATCTATCACCAGAGAACCTACACTGTGATGGAGAGATTAGCCAAGCTGAAGCTCAGAAGAAGTACAACTACTATGGTAGAGTGATCAAAGAGCTTGAGAACTATTGCTTGAACAACTGGCTTAATACTCCTACTGTATACGAATATTAGGGGTTGACAAACACCTACAGTGAGGCTATACTGTATACATAACTTAAACATTAGAGGGCAAACTAAATGACAACTATTAACTTAACAACTACTGACATCAATGACTACACTGTAGAAGACCTTAAGACTATTAAGTCAGCGGCACTACAGCACGGCAGAGATGCAGCCGAAGCATACCTAGAGCAGTACGGTGAACATGCCTACTGTGGCTTTGCTTGGATCAACATCTATGGTGTTAAAGGTTCAACCAAGCTAGGACGTAGAATGAAGGCAGCAGGCTTTGAGAAGGACTACACAGGTGCTTACTCAATATGGAATCCAAGTGGACTAGGTACTCAGTGTATGAGTACTAAGGAAGCAGGAGCACGAGCGGCAGCGCAAGTGTTTAAGGCAGCAGGCTTTACTTGCTATGCAGGAAGCAGAGCTGACTAATACAGCTGGCTAGGCTGTGTGGGGACAGTGTAGGACACGCCCACTGACTAGCACAGGTACAGTTGTAGTATACAACACACTAGACGGCTAGACTGTATCGACATAAAGAACTTAGTGTGGGAAAGATCCTTAGTGTAACAGCTAGGGATTTTTTTTGACCTTAATAAAAAAAAATAAAAAAAATATTTTCGAGGCCGGGGGGTATAGAAATCACCAGGGCAAAACTGTAAGTACTGGGCGTAGTAAAACCGTACAGCAATTTTTCTCACACTAGAACCCATTTCGCACTATATAGCTCGTGAATCACTATAATAGATTCTCATTCTAAAATTTTTTGCGCACATATTTTTTTAGTGTGTAGAACCCATTTCGGCGAAGCAACCAAGCGTGAGTAACACGAAACGCTTTATGAGCTTGCTCATATTGTGCGTACTAGCGTAGTCTCGGTCACTGCGTGTGCCACTGTAGTCTAGTATAAGTAACTGTATGCACGGAGATCGAGGAAATCCTAAAATAGTCATACTAATGTTAGCACTATGCGTTATACTACACACTGTAGTAATACCTGTGTGGATGTGGTCAATAGGCTTGTAGCGTATGCACACACTAGAATTCAACTTTCGTACTATTACTAATGAACAAGCCATCGATGCACTTGTATACTCGATGTCAATAGATCTTTGGTTAAAACATTCAATAGAGTCGCATCAAACTCGTGCTGGTCAACTACACTTTGAGAGCAGCCGTGACTGCATGGTAGCACAGCTTGTACTAGCTGATCCTAGCCGGTATGAAATAGTGCTAAAGTAAACGCTGTATATCTGTCGTAAAGCGTTTACCGCTTCGCGGCTCGTCGGAATTTGGCGCTGGACCGTTTCACGGCTTTCTCTGACATTGTGGTAAATATTTCTATGCGAGTCATACTCATACTGTTGTTGTTGTCTACCCCAGCTAGTGCAGCAGAGTTCAGGCATTGGAGTGAATGGACTAGGGAGGAGCGAGCTTGGTTCACTGTGTATGCAGGTGCAAGCTATCTAGACTATGCACAAACACGATGGGCATTATCTCAAAAGGATCAAGCGGGTGCATACATCTACACAGAAGCAAATCCTGTACTAGGGTCTAGACCTCATCAAGATCGTATACTAGCACTCAAAGTCACTTGGGCAGCACTACAGTACTATGCAATAGGACGTATAGGATTTTCTAACACTACATATGCACGAACCTTTAAGACTGCAACACTAGTACAGATAGGTGTAGTTGTACACAACGATAATATAGGAATATCATTCACTCGTGCGTTCTAAAGACTCATCTTTTTGCTAATCGCTGTTTACGGGGTGTTTTAGGGCTATGCAATAGCTGTTAAACGTAGGTTCACAAGTTTCTGGTTGTACACACACTGTATAGTGTCGTTATACTATATGTTTATGATACTACGATTTCACCGCTCATACTTGCATGATTTTCACACACATAGTATCTAGTTCCAGCACTAGTAGGTGTCCAAGTTACTGTATCTTCTTCTGAACCATTATTGGTTACACCTGCTACTTGATCGCCTGTGCCTGTGCTTTGTGCAGTTTTGATATAGAATGGATGACCACTAGCACTAACATTAAAGTTAACAGTGTCGCCTGTTTGTATTCTAACAGTTGCGTTGTCACTGTCTATAACACCTGATCTATCAGTGCCGCTGAGACTGTATGCTGTTGACCCTGCTGCTGTTACAGCAATGTTATAGGTCTCTGGTGGCGGCGTAGTTGAGCTGTCAGTTACTGTGACGCTTAAACTGTCTAGACCGTTGTCTAAACTAAACACAATAGTTTCTGTGCCTTCTGTAGTAAGATCGTTTCTCAGAGTAAACTCAACAAAGGCTGTGTTGCTTTGTACGGTAAAATCTCCCAACAGTGTGCCTGCACTAAGGTCACTAGCATTAATACCTGTGATGGTGTAGTCAACTTCAGTTCCGTCTGGAACATACTGTGTGTTCAATGTTACACGTACTGTAGCACCTTCATTGACTGTGTTTGATGTAGTGCTGAGTGTGTATGTAGGTAATGGTGCCGGTATAACAGTTGATGAATTACTCAGCTGTCCTGGTTGACGTCCGTATCTACTCCACAGCATTCTATTGCTGCTGCCTATCAATGAAATTTGAGATGAATAAAAAGTATCCGTTCCAAAATCATACAGTTCTGATTTTGTGTCTGCAAACAAGCGAGCTTGTATCTGTGCAGGTGTAGCATCAGGAAATGCTTCAAGATGTTGTGCAATTACGCCTGCAACTTGTGGAGCAGCCATTGAAGTTCCGCCAATTGATGTGATTCTAAAGCTAGGGTCTGCTGGATATGGTTGTGATTGAAATCGATTGGTTGTGGAACATGCACTAGTAATACCTTCGCCGGGTGCCCATATATTCACGCCTGGTCCATTGGAACTGCTTTCTGAACGTCTGTCTTTGTATATTCCGTCTTGTAATTGCACTGCGTGATCAATATTGCCTACCATAAATGCATCTAACGAGTAAGGACTTGAACCTCTAGCATAGGCCAAATTGCCTTGCGTAAATTGTGCAGTATTATTGTAGTCAAGGCCATTTGGTACATCTATTTTGTAAAAGTTGTTGCCGGCTGCAATACATACATGAATCCCATCTTCGATCATGTCGTCTACTTCAGCATCTACACTTATTATACGTACAGGAATGTTTCTGTCACCGTTACCAAAAGCAGCTACAACTCCTGTTTCGGACCATAACGTGCTATCGTTATCATAGTCAGCTGGCCAAGTCCATGCTACTCCTCTATATACGCCGTTGGTTGGATTGCCACTTGTAGTAACACTGTATCCCCAACTCATGTTTACTACTGTAGGACGACCATTTGTTTTGTTATTGTGCCATAACCGTATTGTATCAAATGCATTACTAAGACTAATACCGTTGTCTGGATCTTGAGTACCTTCAAGTCCACCTAATTTTTGTGCATATATGTGAGCATCTTTTGCCCAGCCATATGTTTTGCCTACGGATATACCTGCGCAGTGAGTACCGTGTCCATCAAAGTCTGTATAGAATGTAGCGTCTTGTGTTCCTGATACGCCACTTGCTGTATACCAATCAATTTGTTGTAGTCTTGAATTTCCGTCTGCATCTTCCCATTCTGGATGATTTGCTTCTATACCACTGTCTTGTATTACAACGTCAACTCCAGTACCGTGTAGTGCATATTCAAATACTGTTCCTGCACTGTCCATGTCTTCGTATACATTGGTTTCGTAATTACATCTTAACAATCCCCAGTTAACTTTGTCCGCATCGCCAGTACCGTCTCTTGTAAATGATCCTGCTTGTGTTGCATTAAATCCTATTTGAATATCGTCTCTAAGCTCGGGCGGAATTTCAACAGCACGTATTCTTGCATCTGATTCTAGTGCTTGTGCTTCTTCATCTGTAAGCATAAAGTGTGTTTGTACTCGCGAACCAGGACGTGGATTAGCAATTCCTATGCTACGTGCCGGGATTGGTCCAGCGCCACTTGAAGCAGTAAGTTCTGTTTCAATTGTTGCAAGGTCTTCCCTGTTGTTTACAATTACTGTATATTCTCTTTCCATTAGGTCTTTCCTAGTTAATTAATTGTTATTGTATTCCACATACCAAAGTGAAACTCACATTGATATCCGTATGAACCAGCACCGTCTGTTGCTGTAGTCCAATCAATAGTTGTGCTGCCTTGTCCTACTGCTCCACTAACTTGATTTACTGTGCCTGTACTTTGACTAGTCTTAACAAAGAACGGGTGGGCACTTGCAGTTGCTCCGGCAATTGAAAATCTTACGTTGTCGCCGTTGTTAAATTCTAGTGATGGTTGTGATGAATTACTAAATGTACCATTTCTATCTGTGCCGCTTAGTAGATAATTATTACCACTATGAGATACAGTTATGGTATAGTCAGGATTAAATGCTGGCGCTTGTGATGTGTCGTTAATTGTAACACTGCCGCTTGTTGCAGATACTGCTGTACTACTAACTGTTCCGTCAACAGTAACGGTAAATGTTTCATTGCCTTCTGTAGAAGTATCTTGGTATGGAGTTACACTAAAGGTAGCAGCATTGCTGAATATTTGTATCGCACCGTTGTTGTTTATAAAGTCAGCATTCGTAGTACTGACATTATTCGCTCTCCAATCTAATATAGTACCATCAGGAATATTTGAAGTTGTAACATTAAAGTTTAATGCACTACCTTCATTAACAACATTAAACACTGCTGCTACACTATCAACTGACGGTACAGGTGCAGTGCTTGAATCTAGTATTGTTATATTTCCAGTTTGTGCAACTATTGGTCCAGCAGCACTACCTGTACGTATTTCTGCTATAAATGTTTCATTGCCTTCTGTAGTAACATCCGCTGTTGGGGTTACTGAAAATGACCCTGCATTGCTATTAATACTAAAGCTACCATCGGACACACTAAAGTCTCCAGCGTTAGTTACAGTCCAATACAGCGTGGTTGCATCTAATACATTTGTTGTAGTTACATTTACTAATAAAGCGGCACCTTCTGATACACTGCTAAACACTGGTGTTGCAGTATATGTAGTCGTAACACCAACTGCACTGCCGTCGTCAATGTTTATCCATCCACCGTCTTGATATGCTTGTATTCTATCATCTACAACATTGTAAATCATATCACCGTTTGCCGCAATTAGCACATCTCTTTCACTTGTAGTTATATTTGGTAGTCTGAACGGTCCGCCTGTTACTCTAGTACCATCCTGAGCGTCTATTTGTGCATAGCTTGCTGCACTTATTACATAAGGTCCAGTTGCTCCTAGCACAAAGTCGTCTGCTGTTACTCTTGAAAATGTAACTAAGTCTGTAGTGTTTAATGTTTGGTTATATGACTGTCCTGATCCTTGTGCATCTTCAAATGTAAAGTTGCCGCCGCCATCTGTAGTTAATACTTGATTAGGTAGTCCGTCTGTTATATTTAAATCAAGTATTGTTGAAGCAGTTGATAATGCCATCCAATTAGCGGCATGAGCATAGTATGCTTTGCCTGTACTATGAACATGAGCAAACATACCATGATATGTTGATGCACTAGGTAGATCACTTTCAGTGTCCCACACATTTTTATATAGTAATCTACTAGAGCCAAAATCGTATTCAGTAGTAACGCCATTAACATTTGTTGCCGCTGCTGATACTGTAGGTAAAGTAGGCTTTCCGGTAAGGTCAGTATACTGTCCTGAAGTAGCAACTGTTGCTAAATTACTTGTTTGTGCATACGTAGATAGATCAGGAGGAACAAATGTAAACACACCTGATGCGTTATCGTAATTTATATCACCAGTGCCGCTTGCACTAGTTGGAGAACTGATACTAAGATCAGTAAGACTAATTCCACTTACTACTGTAACTGAAGTTGTAGCATCTACTCCAAGTGCAGCCCAGCTTGATCCGTTCCATGCCCAAGTTACGCCTGTGGTTAGATCTGTTTTTGTAAATGAACCATCTGTTGCTTGGCCTGTTGTATCTGGAAAATTAATAGCCATTCTTTTATCCTATGTTATATACTGCAAAGTTTGCTCTAGCGCCACTGGGGCCGCTGGCGTCTGTTTGTACTACTAAATCAAATGATGTGGTAGTTCTATTTTGTACAAATACAAATCTTGCTAGAATATCTTCTGCTGTAGTTATAATACTGTAGTTTGCATTTGGTAATGCAGTGTTAAATGTAACAGTGTAATTACCTGTAGAGTTTTCTACAACACTAAAACCAGAACCAAATGATGTGCTGCCTTTAACTGCACCTACAATATAAGGTGTATTTGGAACACTGATTGGAGGACTAGCATCTACCCATTGTTGTGTATCTGCGTCTTCATAATAAACTTTTAATCTACCAGTGTCACTTTCCCACCATAAGTCGCCTGCGCCAGCTGTGCTTGGTGGCGTGTCTGAAACTGATACACTTGCGCCTGCACCGCCATTGTGATCTAGTGTTACATTAATTTGTGTTTCATCGATTGCAATACCTAATGGTTGGGCGCCACTTGACGGAGTATTAGATATTAAACCTGCTGTATTAGCATAGTATGTATCGCCTGGTACAAGGTTTGAAAACCCTTCAACTATATCTCCAAATGCATATATTCTAGCATCTATAGTTCCTTTCGGAAAACTTCCGCTAGAAACACCAATAAGATTATCGGCTGATAGATTAGATATAATTGGTCCTGTTTGGTTTGTCCAAGTAGTATGGCGCAGCGGTCGGCCTTGACTGTTTCCTTGAACAAATATTTGATAAACTGCTTCGTCACCGCTATAATGTCCGTCTACTACCTGTGACGCTCCGGCGACCACGTCTGAACCATATGTCCATGTAGATCCGTCACTACTATAAGCAGGTCTTTGTCGGTTGGTGGAGCCGTTGTTGAAAAAACTTATTATTAAATATGACCGTGTCCTAGGATCAAAGTGTCCCCTTGCAGTATTATTAAAACCTACTAGTGTGCCATCATCAATTTGCACCTCTGGGTCTCTACTACTAAATGTTCCATCAGCAAAGAACGTATACATAAAGAATCTAGGAACTTGGCTAACTGGACTGCTGGCTACGACTCCTAGTCTATTGATACGAGTGTTAACCATTACATCCATTGTGTCATTTTCAAGAGCAACTTCAGTACCCCAACTTGGATCTCCATTTGAATCTAAAACTACACTAACCATAGAGGTTGTATTATATCCCCACGTTAATAGATAGTTGTCTACTGTCGGCATATACGTTAACATTTCGTATGGTTGGAACAGTACTGCTGCACCAAGTGTACTCGTTGAACTATCAATATAACTATCTGCTATGAGCCCACTACCGGTGATAGTATATGATGCAAAGTATGATTTAACTCCGTAATCAAACGCAACATATACCTTTTCATGCTCTTCGTTATAGTGTGCATTTATTTTTTGACAATCGCTATTTCCTAGTAATTGTCCGTCAGCTGTAATTGATACATCTCCAGTAATAGATGATGCAAATAAATTGTCAGTACCGTTCCATGAAACGTATCTAAAACGCATACCGGTTGAGGCATCATTACCTATTGAAATTATTATTAGTTGTTCATTTACTGTGTCTGCTACTAGTGATGCAGTAACTTTACCGCCGGTGTTAAAGATAGAAATATTATTGAATACATCTGTACGTAGTTCAGTAAGCGTTCCATTAGTTTCATTAAACGCACTGAGTATTAAATCGTTCTGCCAAGTTGTTACAGTAAATATTTGGCCGCCTAATTTTGCATACTGATGACTCTGCGGACCGTTGTATAGTGTGCCGTATGAATCAGAAGCTGGAGAAAAGTTTCGGCCTTGGGGCTGTATTGGTGCATCAGTAATATCTGTATATGCTGTATACGTGTCTAATACATATGACTGTTCTTGTACAATAGGCGTAACTGTATTATCAAGATTAAGCACTACTGGTTGTCTAATAGTAACAGCTTCTGCTATATTAAATCGTCCTTTGTGCTTTTCATTATAATATTCCCAAGGTTGAATATTATCAAGATCATTATAGTTATTTGATGTTGCTACTACACTTAAATCTGCTGTATTTGCTTTTAGTGCAATGCCTGCAAGAACTTCACTACCTATATTAGCATTATCATTAAGTGCTGCTGCTAACTCATTTAACGTATCAAGAGATTCAGGCGCACCATCAATTAAATTAGTAATTGCTGTATCAACATAAGTTTCACTTGCTAGTCCTGTAAGATTAGAACTTACAAGGTAACCTGCATCATTAACTAGAGTACTAACATTGTCTAAAGGTTGTATTGCTGAATCTGCTAGTGAACCTTGGAATGATGTAGCGTAATCAGTACTTGCTGTAAATGCTGCGGTGCCTAGATCGGCAGTATTAGCCTTTAATCCAATCTGTGTTGATACAGTTGTAGCAAAATCTGGATCGTCACCAAGTGCTGCTGCTAACTCATTTAACGTATCTAACGTTTCAGGAGCACTATCTACTAGTCCAGTTACAGCAGTGTTAACAAATATTTCAGTTGCATATCCTTCAAAGCTAACTGTCGGTATTGCTGCAATTTGATTACCAACATATGTTTCAGTTGCATACCCTGTTAAATCAACACTAACATTTTGCAACAGCACATCTGTTTGTACTTTTGTATAGTAAGGTGTTAAGTCAACTTCAGGAATAGCATCAATAGCATTATTGATCTGGCCTTGTAAGTCATTTTCAACTGCTGTTAGTTCTGTGTTAACAAACTCTTCTGTTGCAATTGGAAAGCCACCTTTTCGAAGTCCGTCCATTACTCTTAATGTGCTGGAATTAGTGTCAAAGAAAACTTCGCCCTTCTCGTAGGATAGGTCATTTATCCCATACGAAGCAGGAAGTAATCTTATTGATCTTAGTGTGATGCTCTTTGACATGTGTTAATCTCTCAAGTATTTTATATATTTATCCATTGCTACTGTCCTTTGCGTTTGGATATTTTAGTAATTTTTCCAACACCCCAGGTTGTAAACGACCACCGTTCTCCTTCTACAGGAGCAGTAGCCCTGTGTAATACGTTAGCTGGAAATATAACTGCTTCCCCTGTGTTCAATTGCCATTTATACTCCTTTGTTTGTAATGATGCGCCCAAGGCTGGTTGTAGAGTACAGACTATTGTAAGTAGTCTACCTGTTCTTTTCTTTCCAGTAAACTGATCATAGTGCCAGCCAAAGAATTGAGTTTCGTCATACTTAGCAACTTGGATTGGGCCTGAGACACGTTCAACAAGATATCCGTCGTTATAGAATGGATCAAAATAATATTTTAAATCTTGTGTGTTAAAAAATGACGGCCTATACCAGTAAGTAGTACTAGTTCGACGGGCGCCGGTATTATTGCCTGCAACGCCTGATCTTTTTCCGGGCGTTTGTTGACAAGCATCTTTTATTATTTTTTCGCAATCTTCTGGTTGAAAGAGCTGAAAGGGTTTGTATAATTCAATACTATCTGGTTTTAGTAACATACAGTATTTAATGTTTTTAATATACTTTGTCAGTAATAATTAGATCAGAATATTTAATTAAAAATAATGTACTCTGTTTGATGTTAGGTAGTTCAACAAAAATTTCGCAATAGCAATAAATGTCGCTAGGTACAGATGTTGCTCCTGTTTGTTTTAGTGCCCAGGACCAATTATTTTTTTCTACATCTGTATAAAGTTCTTCTCCTACTGCTCGTTGAATCCATATTTGTTCCATAGGTTTTCCTACATGAGTCCATTTATACTCACAAGATCCTACATAGTGTTTCATAAAATGTATTCGAAGTTTTGACAAGTAGTATGAGTGCCAATAAACTTTGCACCATTCGCTAGATGAAATCGTTCTGCCATAGTTGTTAATGGACTTAATGTTACGTATCTTTTTATTTGGGAATTTGTATCTTTAATAGTATTTGCAACATTGCTAACTATTTCTCGGCCACTTCCTCGAGAGTAACTCCATACAGTATAAAATACTGCAACACTCGATCCGTAGTCATCTAAGTCTTCCTCACAGGTAGGAACATCATCAGTGTATGCTACACAGATAATTGCCTTTACATCTTTGTTGTTATCAAACAGACCGTATACTTCTCGCCCAAAGCTCAGGCGCCATTCAATTGGAATGTGCGGACGTACAGGATCGTCTTTAATATATTCAACTAATTGCTCACTGTTTAATTGTAACAACAATCACTTAATCCTCTCCGTCTTCTAGATTATTAAGAAAATCTCTTAATTTTGTTGAGTCTGTTTCTGCTCTAATTTTTCCTAAGCCTGCGCCTTCACTCGGGTCTTGTCTAGTTTCACTAACTGCGCCGTTACCATTTCTTTTCAAAGCACTTGCTAGTGCTGTTGCTCCTGCGGTATTACTTGACCCTGCACTTGCATAGTTGTTAGTATCTTCGTCCTCACCTAAGTCTTCAATGCGTAGTGTGTCTAAGTTAAAGCCTAGATCAATCTTTTGTCCTACGCCACTACTATTACGTGTCTTCATCAACTGTAGCTGATAGCGTCCGCGTTCACGCATTGCTCTACTTGTAAAGATACCAAACACGTTATCCGCAGTCTGGATTTTACTAAGTCCACCTGATATGTGCGAGTGATCAAATTCAATTTCTTCAACAGCACCACGATTCAACTGTGCTGCCGTAACAAACACTGTGTTCAATTCCATTGCTAGGTTACGTAGCTCTTCCGATACGTACTTGTCTTTGATAAACAAGTTCTCTGCACTAACCTTTGTGCTTGCTGGCATCAACAAGTCCAAGTAGTCAATCAGTAGTACGTCTACCTTCTTGCCTGTTTTAATTTCATATTCTTTAATATACGAACGTACATCATTTGCTGTCTTGCCACTAGGCATATACTTGACTTGGAATGCACCTGACTTCTTACCAATCATCTTGACTTTCATCTCAACATCGTCAATGCTCTTAAATACATCACGACTTGGAATGCCTGTGGTCATACTATCAAGTCTCATACTAACTAGACTCTCTGCAAGCTCTAGTGTCAAGTAGATTACGTTCAAGCCTTTCTCAGCCATGTTAACACCAATATTAGCAAGGAACAAACTCTTACCTGCACCCGAACCACCTGCAAAGATATTCAGCTCGCCTCTGTTGAAGCCACCGAATAGTTTCTTATCCATAGCTGGCCAGCCTGTGCTTACTTGCCCGTTTGTACTCTTGATTCCTTCTAGTCTAGCTCTTGGATCAGCATAGTAGTTTGTACCTAAGTCTTTTTGTAGACCAATCTGCACAGCCTTCTTGACTAAGTCTTCACACTGCCCATAGTCACCATTCTCTAACAAGTCAGCACTCTTTAGGATTGCCGCTTCAAGTGCTTTGTGTTTACTAAACGTTTCAAACTCTTGCATCAACCAATCATAGTGATTCTCTTGTAGCTCACCTGGATCTTTTAAATTAATATCAGTTGCTGCATTAATCATATCAAACGTAGGCAATGCATTGTGTTCCATAACATAATTGTTAAGAAACTCTGCTGGTGCCTTTAGTCTTCTATCAAAGCTATCCGGATCAAACACAGCCTGACAGCGCACAAAGCTCTCTGCATCACTCATCATCATTTCTAGATATACTTTTTGTATATCGTATCCGTAATCTGTGTTTTGTCTAGTTGTCATCAAGTACCCTCGGTTCTAGTTCTTCTATTGTAATTATGCTCGGCGTATATCCAAGCGGCTCATGTTCGATTTCTTTGTTAGTTACTGCTATTAAGTATAGCACACCTATTACAAAAAGTAAAGGAATCAATCGAACCATTTCTTTGCCTTCAATCTTATTTTAAGCGGGCCTTCATTTGCACTACTTACTATACTGTGAAGTGCATATAGTCGTCCGTGTTTATCTACTACATCGCTTATATCATCTAAGCCGGCAGGCCATTCAGGCATACTTACACTCCATCCTAAGTCAATAGCACGTTCTACAAGTTTTTTACCTGCACTATCTCTATCAGGCACAACTATAATTTGTTTCTGAAGTCTGTTTAATAACATGGCCTGTTGATCACTTATTTCAGAGCCGCCAATTGCGCAGCCTTCTATGTGTATAGCATCAACTTGTCCTTCACAGAGTATGGCAAATACTTTATCATAAGTTTGTTCGTCTAGTCCGTATACAAATCCAGGTTGTACTTCTGTTAGGTACTTAGGCTTCTTGTCTGCTAATATACTACGTCCAGTCCATCCTACTACTCTGCCTTCAAAGTAGAAAGGTATAATTAATCTATCACGATAACCTAAACTTGGCGACCAGTAATAGTCTGTATCATCTGTATTTAAATTACGTGCGGCCATGTATTCAAGTATTGCTAGGCTGTGCTTATTAAAGTCTGTTATGTCTGTAATTTTAATAGCGTCATCTGGCAACGGAACAGTATTGAAAGTTGGTAGCTGAGCTATTTGTGTTTTAGCCTGCACTCCTTCATTTTCTCTCATAACCTCTAGTGCTACCTTATTGATTACATCGTCAGGTGCTCCTATCCATTGTAGGAGTTTACGCAGTTTATGAGAAAAGTTTCTGCCCGGTTGCCAGGACGCTTTGAAGCCGCAGTTAAAGCAATGATAACTTACGCCTCCGTCAGGGTTGCTTATTAGGCCACCTCGACCACGAGTATCTGCGCCTGTGCCGTTATGATGACAACAGGGTGCATTAAAGGACAACCAGCCACTCGGCGTTTGTTTACGCTTCGCTGGCAAATATGTCAGAACTATTTCGTTTACTATACTCATAGTATTATTATACTATCTAATTATAATAAAGTCAATCAGTTTCTGACAAGTATTTTAGATATTGTGCTTGTTGGATTTGCTGAAGTTTTAAATCGTAAATAACTATACACGCCGTTAAAGTTAAACGGAGTTGGAGTATCTTCACTACCAGTAAAGTTAACTGATTCAATAGTTGCCCACTTAGTGGTATAGTCTATAGAGTTATCTAAAGTTGCTTGTATTTCTATATCGCCCACATAGTTAGATGTATAAAATACTGCCGTATGTAATGCATCATTTCCGTTAAGTGCAGGTTCAGCAGTTATTGATTCACTCACATAGTCTAAACTATCAACTGAAGTTTGATTAAACGTTGTAATAGTATACGAGTCTTTTGGTCCAGGATATGCTTCACCTGATAAGTAGAGCGTGCCGTTTGCATTTAGTTGTTCATCTGCATATGTTAGTGTTTTTGTTGCAGATAAATCGGTTAAATACACATTGTAAGATAGGTATTGTGAATTGATATTTAACGTATCGTTTTCAGTAATAACTATTTTAAACAGGCCTTTGTTTGAGATAACTACTTCACCTGTGTGTTGTATGACTTGATTATTGTCAGAGTCAAAAGCAACAAAATGCGCAGTCTGATTGGATAGAGCAATGGGTTTTTGATCTGGGTTTAAAACTTGAAATTCTAAGGTATTATCGATACCTTTATATATTGGAATGGTTCTTTGATACACTGGTCTATACTCCGTTACGAATCCTGCCACATTGGCTACTAGTGTGGTTCTGTTGTTGACTAAATATCTAGGTATAAGTGACATATTGTATTTATAGGATTTTAAATAATAAAAAGATGATTCTAAAAGAGTTTAAAGAAAAGTTTCCGTTTATCAGCATTGTCTCGTATGGCGGTAATGAATATGTCGGCATAGTGATTAATCAAGATAACATTGTTACTAGCATGTATGTGTTTACAGACATTAAAACTGATTCCGAAAAGGAGTCGTTTTTAGAACTAGGTGATGTTTGGTGGTGGGAATCAAATCGAACTATTCCTATTAGTATCTTTTTGAGGCACGAGATGGAACAGTTTTCTTACTCAATTATAACAATGAATTCAAAAGATGTACGAGTTGTTGATGGTCCATGTGTTAATATAGGAAACTTAAACGTTAAACGTGTTAAGAGAAAAAACGTACAACTAGTTAGAAAACTTAAGAACTAATCTGTTCACACAATAAATTCATATGAACTACTACAGCAAATGCATAACTCATTGCGTGTGCTTTCTTAAAAAAGTATTCACCGTTTGTCGGCTTTGTCCAAACTTCCTTCATTATTGTTTCCCAACTTTCGGTCGCTAGGTGTCTCTTCGCTGGCCGAATAATTGCTAAAACTGCTGCCAGTTGTTCCACCGTGGAGGGCTTTAATATTTGCAACAGACTCTCGTGTCCGTTCACGTGGAATAATAAATCCGAAAAATCTTTGTGTTGTAGAAGACTCCATTCTGGTTTCCTTTCAAGTAATTCTATTAAGTGTGCTTCGTTCTTTACATCTTTATATATCGAAACATTTAAAAAATCTAACTTAAAGTAACCGCGTTCTTCTGCTGTCTTATGTTCGATTGTAGATAAGTTGTCTACAGGATTATGCGGACATTCAGTTACATACACTCCTGTATTATGTTTTTTATTTGTATCTAATTTAGCCACACGATGATTTATCTTATTTAAGATAATCTCTCTGTCGGCAAAGTCAATATCAATATCTGGCATTATTTTATATAATTTAAGTTGAGTACAATTCTACACTGTTCGTCTGTGCAGGATGTACCTGTGTGAAAAGTTTTAGATGGAAAACTAACAAATCTATTTTCAACACTAGCAACAGTATCTCCGTTTTCAAATTTAGTATAACCATTATTACTGTTTAAGTATAACACAGAAGTAGTACATATGTCAAGTAAATCATCACCTACTTGTACGTCTTGATGCAATCCATGCTCAACTATTCTATCACATGCTGGTGAAAAATTAAACTTTGCTCTTAATAAAATTCTTGGATTAATCTTTTCAATAACAGAATTAATTAATCGAAATTGATCTGTAGTGTGTGACGGGGTAGCATATGCTGTATTATATAATTGATAATCATACTTAGGCTCAGGTGCTAGTTCAGGATCTAAATTAATAGCCTTAGTGTAGTACCACGGAAAGTCTTCAGACATAACACTGTATTGTAAATACTTAAATTTATCTTCGTCTAAAAAGTTATCAACTATTTCTAATGTCAACTTAATCGCCCTTTCTTTCTTAAATCAGCACGTATTTGTGTAGCACTAATATTATGTATGTCCTCGCCTAAATCGTGTTCTGTAAATGTATAACCTACTCCTCGGCCATAACTAATATCAGTTATATTAGGAACTTTTAATATAATATATTCTACAGCAAAAGTAAATCCTTCCTTTTCTAACTCAAGTTTAATATTATTAATTACTTGTTGAGCTCTCCACGGATTATCGTCCTGTCCTTTTAAGTCAGGATGTGCATCTCCTTGTGCTGGCACATTACGTACCATAATACATACTTGTCCTACTTTATTATATGCTTTTCTAAATAAGGCGGTGTGTCCTGGATGCCACGGTTGCCATCTGCCTAGAAGTTGTGCTGTAGGCTTACTGTAATCAAATTGTTTCATTTTTTAACTCCGAAGGTAATGTGTTTGTACCATATTCTTTCGTGTACATAATACATTACAAATTTTATTATTAGATCTATTATAAAAACAGCACCTACTGCTTTTGGAGGTAACCCAAACATATATGCAATATATGCCGTAGTAGTACTTGCTATAATTCTCCAAGTAGTTGCCTTTGCTAAATGCCGTTTTGCTGATACTTTGCTATCCATCTTTGCGCATCCATGATTCAACAGCACCCATTAATGCTGTGTGAGTGTCATCAAACCATTCGCTTATATGATAGTTGCAATTAGGTGGTGATTCAAATACTTTGTTTGTATCTTCAAAGCGACCTTTTTTGATTGTGTCCATCCATACTGTAAAGTCTGGTGCAAACTCTAATCGTGCTGCTTCAGTAGGGCAAACAAAGTCAGCAACAGCAATCTTGCCTGCCATTACAACACCGTCTGCTAAATGCCGCATACGCACAGCCTGCCTAATACGCCCCGAGAGGCTAAAGTCCCAATCATCATATTGAGTACGTACTTCGTCAGCATTAATGTGTACTCCTCCAATTAGGTCAGCAAAAGGTTTTGCTAATGTAGTCTTTCCACTTCCTGGCAATCCAAATATTAATATTTTCATAGGTTTGATTCTCTTGCTATATCTTTAACAATTTGAACATCTGAAGGCTGTCTTTTAAATCTCATAGCCCAGTGCTGAGGATTAATAACATGATAAACTAATTCCAACTGTTCATCGTTAAACTTACTTAGCATGGTCTTTCCTTCTTTGCAATTTAAAATGAGCCATGGAGATACTTTTCCATCTTTAATATTCCATACTGCTTTGTTCAAACTAATATATCGAAAGTAATGATTCCAACTTGAATTATTTTCATCGGCCCATTCCATCATTGTTTTTACACTACGCTCCAACGCTGTAATTACATCTTCCTTTAGTATAAATTCTAATGCATACTTTTCATATAATTCATCCTTTGCCCAATGATCTAATTTAACACCACTGGTAACAACATAGTCAATATACTTCTCAGGATATAAAGGCCTAACATTACTAATAAAACTACCAAACTTGACAAAAGCATTGTAGTAAGGAGATTTTGCAAATTCTTCATATGTTTTTTCTTTTTTCGATCCTGCACTTAGTTTATAAAATCTTTGAAATGCATATAAGGCATGCCGTACTCTTTTTTCATCTTTTTGTACCCAACGTCTTTTAGGCTCACACATATGAGCTGCGAGAGTTTTTTCTCGCATGTAGCCGTTGCCACAATACTCACACTTATATGGCTTCTCAGAGTTTGATATCGATGTCATGTTCTTTAGCCAATTCTTTGAGTTCTTTTTTTGTAGATAATCTAGCAAGTAATTCTACCTCGTCTTGTTTCATATTAGGATAAATTTGTTGTATTAGTTTTATTGATTTATTGTTTCCAGTTTTCTTTTTAAAACCAATCCACTGATGACTCCTAATATCGCTATCAGCGTTATGTGTTGAACACAATATTTGCCACTGTAATTTAGGATGTTTAGTTCCTAATTCGTTCCAGTTTTTATTATAGTTTTGATTTGTTAATATAACAGCAAGTTCTTGTGCGTCTCTGTCACCATTTACAGAGCTCGCATATCTGTTAAGTAACCAAAAATTAACACACTTCTTTTGTTCGTCATCTAATTCATTCCATACTGACTTTGCATTTTGATCAATACAAGCAAGTACTTCTTTTACTGGGAATGCTTGGTATGCCATGTTTCTATATCCTCCGGTGAGTTAATCTCTGTACCATTATATTGTACACTCAAACAGCCAATTTGCCAACCACTTTTTAGCCATCGTAGCTGTTCTAATTTTTCAATTTCTTCTTCTTGTTCTACAGGCAAGTTAGTATACATTTCTAATGCATGGCGACGATACCCGTATATACCTAAATGCCAATCACCATAACCAGTCATGCCTCTGCCAAACCAAAGTGCTTGGTCGCCTGCACGAACCATTTTAACTGTGTTAACATCCTCTTGCATACAAGGAGGCATTTCAGTAAACACTGTAGTTACAGAATAATGTTTTAGATGCCATTCAGTTTGTTGTATCATATACGCTGTAACATCTGGCATGTCACCTTGTACATTGATGAAATAATTGTACTGATCTAACTTGTTCCATTTAGCAACAGCGCCGGCACATCTTTCAGTACCATTTGCATACGATGCTACACTTTCTTCTTCGATCCAGCACTTGTCTGGACCAAACATATTGTATATACGCATGTCATCAGTAAGCACGTATGTTGGTA
>Ga0098049_1000159_pt1 | contig 26564 bp, 33 predicted proteins | sample 13BtaG_FD_92582 | JGI IMG/M metagenome (GOLD analysis project Ga0098049, IMG submission 92582) | Marine viral communities from the Subarctic Pacific Ocean - 13B_ETSP_OMZ_AT15268_CsCl metaG | ecosystem: Environmental > Aquatic > Marine > Oceanic | place: Subarctic Pacific Ocean | collected...
ATCAATGGTTCATACCGCCCAAAGGTGTTGAGGCTGCTGCGGAGCGCGAGCTTAAGAACCGTAAAAAATATGGCCGTGGCGGTCTATCAAACAAAGAGGCATCTGCTCAGGGCATCGGCTCTGGAGTACAGCGCGCGACTAACCTTAAGAACTCTAAGAAGGTTTCTCCTGCGACGATTAAGCGTATGAAGAGTTTCTTCGCGCGTCATGAGAAGAACAAGAACTCTCGCGCTGATGATGGCACACCCGGAGCGGGAAAGATCGCTTGGGATCTTTGGGGTGGTGATGCAGGCAAGCGATGGGCAGACTCTGTGTCTCGCAAAATGGAAAATGCTGATAAGAAAGACAAGGGGTAAGACTATGCCTTATGGAACTAAGAAAGATAAGAAGGGCAAGAAAAAGGGCGGGAAGAAATAGTTTTATAAAACTACCCTTGAACCTGTACGACTGTAAGCGCCTCGCGTATCTTATATTTAAGAACAATAATGTTTCAGATCTAATTAATCATGGTTACCATTCAAACAGGAGGTAAACATGGATTACAAAAATATTTTGGATCTTATTCAGCTTGAAGTGACTTCATCCGATATTGACGCTTTATACTTAAAGAAGTATTTACCGTTACAGACGATGCACAATGAAGAGTTATACAATAATCAATACGTCGTTCTTAGCGCAGGCCAACAATCCGCGCTATGCAAGGTCGACCTCACAACTAAAAAAGTGAAGGTCATAAACTCAAAGGAGATTGAATACAGAGGCATCAAGCCTAGAGACGCGCGACAGGTGTGTATGATGGAAGGACTAAAGTCTAACCCCTTATTTGTCGCTCTGGGAGGCGCGGGTACCGGCAAAACCACGCTCGCCCTCGCTTACGCTATTCAGCAAAAGTTTCGCCATGATAAGCGGATTGTACTATGCAAACCCACTACTTTTGTCGGCAATAAGAGTAATGCTATAGCCGCCATACCTGGTGATCACCGCGAAAAGATGTCGGGCTATATTGACAGCTACCTCTGCGCCATGAGCAGAATTCTTGGCGAGTATTCAGAGCACCACCTCGCAGAATGGGAACAAGAGGGCTCATTAGAGTTTAAACCACTGGAGTTAATGAGAGGCATGCACTTTGAAGATTGCATTGTCATTCTTGATGAGGCACAAAACACATCGCCCCACGAACTCTTGACGCTCCTTAGCCGTATAGCGGATACATCTTCCCTGATCATATTAGGCGACGACCTACAGATTGATTTGGACATTCCATTCCCCGAAACAGGTCTTGGCCTTTTGGTGAGATCACTCTCTTTCTTTGATAGTGATGTCTGCGCAGGTATTGCGCTCAAGGCTCAATATCGCGGAGTCCTCGCTGACCTCGCGATTGATGTTTTAACTGAGATTAGAGATAACAATGAGACAAACGCTCGTTAAGATTTTAACACCGCTGTTCTTCAGCTACCCGCTCCTATTAATCTCTGATCTAACACAGCTGTTTTTATGCACACCGCCATTAATCGCGGGCTATATTATTTATACGCGCAAGCGGTTTGTATTCATGATCGTGTCTCCGAAGCACTTTATTAATGCTTATGAGGAATACTTCTCTAGTGCGTTTGCAGAAGAAAACGATGATGATGTAGAGATGATTGTTTATCACGAATCAGCAGAAGAGTTCACTAAGTACGCAAAGGACTTTGGGATAGACATTGAAGATCAGCCGCTTGAGTGATGTCTTCCCACCACGGCGCGCAATCCCACTTCTTCTTTGAGACGTGATGATGTCCTAAGACCCCTTTAAACTGTTTCGCCTCTTTAGGGTTAAGAAAGTCATTTACACCTATCGTGACCTTTGGGATGTCAAAGATATCGCAAAGATCTTCGATGACTAGAGATAACTCATCTAAGATGCGCTCGTCCAAACTAAGGCATTGATCAGGCCCTTTACCGCCATTCTCTATAAGAGATACATTGTATCCTCTGCTCGCATAATAGCCTCCCCATTTCTCGACGGCTTGTTGGCATATATCAATCCCAACGCTATGGCTGTTCATGAATCCCGAGTGCCAAGACTTATGCTGAAGGTCAAGGTATTGATAAGTAACGGCTTCTCCATTTTCAAGACCAATGCCTGCGTGTGAAGACACCCTCCGCGCTCCAGAGAAGCAGTCATAGAGGTGACGCGGATTAAGACCGCCCCAATGAACAATAAGGCATTTAGGTGGCTTGTTTTTAAAGAAACGCGCGTTGTAATGACCTACGCTATGTAGATCTAGACCTTCCAATTCTTTATATGTAATCAGATTACTTCTTGAGAGGTATGCGTCTCCTCTATAAAGCCAACCTTGATCTTGATCCTGTAGGATCTTCCTTAACGTGCCTGGACCAAGCTTACCATCAATAAAGCCTTCATCTTCTACACTGTGCTGAAAATCGTAAGTCGCATCTGTAAGAGCATCAACTTGTACGCGAAGATGGTTTCTATCAAGCCCATACCTCTCTATGAACCATTCAGGCAATCGTAGGTTTAGATTTAACCGTGTAACTGCCTTAAGATTATACGCTTTTGCGCTACTTCTAAGGTTTGTGACTTCTATTGACATATGGACTCCGTTTTACATTTGTTAAGAAATTAGTGTTAATGTATTATACTGTTACCCAATAACTCTAATATGAAATGCGTTATAATGATAACATCTAAATACTCCCAAGAACAGAAAGATGCTTTTCTTCTAATTGAAGAGGCTCTTGAAAATGATATCCAATTCCAAGAATATAAGGATTCTTTTTACCTTGAGGATCAAGGGATCGGATCTTTTGAATATTGGGGATTTAAAGGCTCTGATGTACAGCTTGTACCTGTATCTGAAGAAGGTGACTTATCATTCATCTTAGAGCATGATCTTCCAGAGTTTGATTATTTCTTGCTCCCTATTGAGGTTGAGGTAACTCACAATAATAGAGTCGTAATTGAGAAATATAACCTTACAGTGTCATTTATAAGCAAGAATGAGGTTCAGATTGGCTAAAAAAGGATTTACATGCGGGGCTTTTGATCTACTACACGCGGGTCATATATTAATGCTGCAAGAGGCGCGATCATATTGTGACTTCCTTGTTGTAGGGCTTCATTCTGACCCAACCCTAGACCGGCCCTTTAAGAATAAGCCTATCCAATCATTGGAGGAAAGGCGTATACAGCTTGAAGCTGTAAAGTATGTCGATCTTATTATAATCTATGATACTGAGAGTGCGCTGTTGGACTTGCTCTGCGAGATTAAGCCCGATGTTAGGATCATCGGTGCGGATTACCTTAACCGCCGATTTACGGGTGACTTTTTAGGTATTGAGATAAAATTTAATAACAGGGATCACACTTTCTCCTCATCAGAGTTAAGAAAGAGAATCCAACACGCCGAAAACGCAATGACAGAAAAGAAGATTTCCGATGAACAAGATTGATTTAAATGATGGGGGATTTGTCTCACTCGTTGACACTATGGGTAGTGACATCTCAGTGGTCAACTCTGCGCGAGTATCATACGATAGCCGTACGGATTGTATTCGCGAAGGCAAAGATGACCGCTTAATGAAATATCTATGGGATCATCAACACACGTCTCCCTTTAGACACGCGACTCTTCAGTTCCACATTAAAGCTCCGATTTTCGTATTAAGGCAATGGATGAAGCACCAAGTTGGGTGTGCTTGGAATGAACGAAGCGGTCGTTATGTTAAATTTAAGACTGATTGGTGGTCACCCGACCATCTATCCCAAGAGAACGATCAAAAACAGGGCGCAGGATGCCCCCTGAACGACTTTTTAAACATCAAGGCTATAGAGACATTACAAAAGGGTTATGCCGACGCATACAAGGCATATAATGATCTTTTAGAAATGGGCGTAGCTAAAGAAGAAGCGAGAGCGGTTTTACCTGTAGGCATGTTCTCTGAATGTTATTGGACGGCCTCTCTGCAGGCGGTACTTCATTTTCTTACTTTGAGGCTTGACGAGCACACACAAAATACTACAAGATCATACGCACGTGCGGTGTATGAGCTCATACAGCGCCATGAGCAATACGAGTGCGTGCTTGATATTTTTGCCGATGGACTTTCCGAAAACTAGGCTTGAATGTAACACGCACTCATTAAATTAATGGGTTTAATATGTTACAGAGAAAAGTGTTTTCACTTCCTGAAGAGTTTGTGTCTTCATACTCCAACAAGAATGTGCCTTGGGGTCCTCTGGGTTATTTCGTGTATAAGCGAACTTACGCGCGCAAGGTTTTAGGGACTGATCGTACTGAAGAGTGGTTTGAGACTGTTCGTCGTGTCGTAGAAGGAACTTATGCGTTACAGCGCTCTCATTGCGCCACGATGAACTTACATTGGGATAACGACAAGGCGATCAAATCTGCTCAGATCATGTACGATAAGATCTTTAACATGAAGTTCTTACCTCCTGGACGTGGCCTTTGGGCTATGGGAACAGAAATGATCTGGGAAAAGGGATCAGCTGCGCTCAACAACTGCGCTTTTATTAGCACAGATAACATTGAGCAAGACCCTACAGCTCCCTTTACCTTCCTTATGGATATGTCAATGCTTGGCGTAGGCGTAGGCAGTGACACTCTAGGTAAAAACAAGCTAACTGTGCTTGATCCACAAATTGATGAGACTCCATTTGTCGTTCCTGATACTAGAGAAGGATGGGTCTCACTAATCCGAATGGTGATTGGCGCGTACTTTGGCAGAAACGCGCTAAATTCAGTCATTGATTATTCAGAGGTGCGCCCTTTTGGTGCTGAGATTGTTGGCTTTGGAGGTGTAGCGAGTGGCCCTGAGCCATTGGCTACTCTCGTCGATAACATTAAGACTGTGCTTTCATCGCGAATTGGATCACTCCTTACGGGAAGTGATATCGTGGACATACACAATTACATCGGCAAGTGTGTTGTTGCAGGAAATGTTCGTCGTACTGCAGAGATCATGTTTGGTGAGCCCGACGATATAGAGTTCCTTGATTTAAAGACAGACATGGATGCATTAAATGATCGTCGTTGGGCTTCTAACAACAGCGTATTCGCTTATGTTGGGATGCCTTATGACGACATTATTGAGCGTGTTGCCTTAAACGGTGAACCAGGGTTCATCTACTTAGAGAACGCTAAGCGATTTGGCCGTTTAATCGACGGGCCTAAAGAGAGTGATACGCGGGTTAAAGGGACTAACCCTTGCGGAGAGCAATTCTTAGAGTCCTTTGAGCTTTGTAACCTTGTCGAGACTTTTCCTGCGGCGCATGACTCACTAGAAGAATACTTAGAGACGCTTAAATACGCTTATTTGTACGGCAAGAGCGTGACGCTACTCCCAACCCATGATCAGCGCACAAACGCTGTTATGTTGCGAAACAGACGTATTGGCGTAGGGATGAGCGGTATTGTTCAAGCCATATCAAAATTTGGACGTGAGCGCTTCTTGTTTTTTGCTAACGAGGGGTATCGCGCCATTCAGGGGCTTGATAATAAATATAGCGAATGGCTGTGCATTAACCGATCGGTTAAGACAACGACTGTAAAGCCTAGCGGCACTGTTTCGCTCTTAGCGGGCGCTACTCCGGGTATACACTACGACCATTCAGAATATTACATAAGGAACGTGCGTCTATCTACGGAGTCAAAGCTTGTTGATCCTTGTATTGATGCGGGTTATTTGATCGAGCCTTGCAAATATCAACCGAGTACTCTGGTTGTGTCTTTCCCTGTGAAGAGTCAAAACTTTGAGAAATCTAAGAACGACGTTACCGTGATTGATCAGCTATCTCTGATACGCGACTTGCAGACATATTGGTCGGATAACAGCGTGTCATCTACGGTTACTTTCACAAAAGACGAGGTATCCTCTTTATCTGAGGCGTTGCGAATGTACGAGGAGTATCTGAAGAGTGTCTCTTTCTTACCTATTAGCGATCATGGCTATGAACAAGCGCCATATATTGAGATTACTAAGGATAAATACGAGGAGCTTATCGCAAGCGTCTCGCCATTAGATGTGCGAGATGGTCATGAAATTGTTGAGCGTTTCTGTGATGGTGACCGATGCGAGATACCAATTAAAGGCAATTAAATAAATTTGCTAAGAAGTTGGCTATATTGTACTATACTTACATATTCAACGTGACTTAAATAAAACTCACCTTGAATATGCAACGTACAACCTCTTTTACTCATAGGAGTGATAATAAGATGTCTGAAAAATCAGATTCCGGTCAAATCCAATTCCCTACCATACATTTATTGGTGTCTTGGACAGATAATCCTGTAGACGATGACTCTTGGGATACTTCGCACACTCTGCCGTCTCAGGGATTTACCGACGAGAATGCCATTACGTTTGCCGACGATATGGGCGTGGATAAGTGTTGCGCGCTATGGCTCTACGAGGGTCCTCCGTATGTCGTAGGTGTTCATGAGCGTATTCTGTTCAATCCCTTCGTCTCTCAGTATGTGCGTAGAGTTCGCGACGCTAAGGTTATCCCCGACGGGCCTTGTGAGATGCAGAAGATGGAGTTGCTTTCTGAGGCTTTCGCTCGCGGTGGTATGACTGCGTACAATGACCAGCGAGATATATTGAAAAACGGATAGTGTACGACACAGATTCGACCTGTTCATCACAATATATTTGCTAAGAAATTAGATAACCTGTAATATATAATCATCTCTTGCGCATATATATATATATGCGCACTCTTTACCCTATGCTTAAAGGTAAGCAACGATGTATAAAGAAACTAGCGATTTAAATCCTCTCAAATTGCATGCAGAGCGTATGCACAGTCACATTAAGAGCTTCACTCAAGAAGGCGACAAACTCCACAAGATTGTGGGGCATGACTACTTTGAGATCTATACAACCTTGAATTCGGTCATTCAGGTTGACGCGTCTAACGTGTATGACGAGCCACCGCGTAACGAGCCTAACCTTCTTAACGTTGCGGAATACTTCTCTAACTTGCAGATGGTCAAACCCGATTACTTCGACAGCAAGGTATTCTTCAATGGCAAAGGTCTTACGATCCGATATACCGCTAACGGCTATTTTGGAGAGCCCACTATTGGCAAGATCAACGTTGTACGCTTTGGCGCAGACCGCATCGAGTTTCACATCAACATGGATAATCACGATGTTGGAGGCACAGGGCTTCGTAATACCAATGTCGAGGGCAACAATGTTCGCATTAAATGGGATTACGGCAGTCCTATATATAGTGACCTCGCGTCTGATTATGTACAGTATTCAATCAATCCTAATGAGTGTTGGCAAGAACATGAGGGCGTAACAAGCGCCGGACACCTCGTTGAGCTGATCCGAGATATGTTTGTTCGCTACGTGACTCTCAGACGCTACCAACACGAACTTAGGGTGCTCAATACAGAGACACCATGTCGCTACATCACGGTTAATTGGGACCTTGACGAAGACGATCACTCAGATCTTGTAGAGAACGCTGTTAATCTTCCATCTGTCGTTAAGCTACTTGACGATGAGAACTACGTAACCGATGCAGACGAAATCGTCGACCGCCTCTCAGAAGAATATGGCTACTGTATCTACGGCCTTTCCGCATTTATATAGGACTATTGACATGACTAAGATATTTTCGCGCGCTGAAGAAATCGCTAACCGCTACCACAGGGCCACTATTGGCCACATCTCTGACTATTGTGGCCGATCTGGAGTTAAGGGAAAAGCCTTACGCATCACTGTTCCTCGCATTGACAGCTCAAGGTTTAAGCATAAGAGCTTACAGCACCCGCTGCTCACGGAGCTACGAGAATGTTATCCTCGCGATCAGCTTCATCACGGCTGTCTTCGCGTAAAGATCGACGACGAGAGCTTGACCTACTTATCCTATAAGACCTTTATTCTACACCTTTCCTCTTAGGAGATACCCATGGATCACGAGTTTAACCTTCCCGCACACCACATTGAGCTGTTAACGCTCATTAAAACTCACGGAAAAGCGCCGGAGCTCTTTGAAATCCCTTATGGGAACAATGCTTTCGACCTTCTGATAGCGCTACGAGAAAATCTTAAGCGACATGGCTGGCCCCGCCCCGCGAGAGATCGCGCGATAGACCTATGCATGACAGGCGACTACGAGAATCTTAAGATGTTCGTAAAAGCTTGCCTCGACTAGACTTATATAAAACTACCTCTGAACCCGTATGGAGTCACCATGAACATTCCGATTAGGTTATTCTCTCTCACGACTACTCAGCCTTATGTACACTTTAGGCTCGCTAAGAGCACCCTGTCCGTATCAGATGGAGATATTGTCTTTAGCGAACTAACAGGGAGTAGCTATCCCGACTTTCAGATCACTATAACGGCCACTGATTATAAAGATATTAAAAAGAAGATCCACGATCTGTCACTAACTGAGATGTTTCTAAGAAATATTGATGACGATGAGATGACCCTTGTTAGCGGCGCTCACTTTTTCACGATTGGAATCACTAAGGCAGTCTCTGAATGGGGTGTCGCCTTGCCTGGACTACGTAGCCTTAAATCTGGGATCAACTTTATAGGCATACAACAGGCGAAAGAGTGTGCGGGCTATATGAGTAATGACCCTCACAGAGAGATGCTGTGTGGCGTTAAGGTTGGCAACGGGTTCATGTACGCCACCAATGGGTACTCCTTGTTTAAAACGCCAATCTCTTTGGATCATGAGCTTTCATTCTTTCTTAATTCTCGGCAAGTAAAATGCCTATCTCGGATGTCCCGCGCTCTGTTCCTAGACTTAGATGGTCACTGCTACATCTCTGATTTCAAGACTACGATCATCATAGACAAGAACAGCAACGACGTATTAGCCTTCCCAGAGGTAGATCATATCATCAATCAACATAGCGAGGACAAAGAGCATAAGATTGGGAAGACTATACGCGGGATATTGACTAAGGCAGCTAAAAGCAACGTAAGGGTTCATTTAGAGCTCAAAGACCAGCAATACACGATTACTGTTGATGACGAGAAGGTGTTCCGCTTTAAATCTAACCATTCAGAGTCCTTCTCCTTTAAGACAGACATGAAATACATCTCAACAGATCACGCTGAGCGAATCACTCACGTTTGTCCACTGACAAGCAAGGGAGAACTAGGCCAAACTTCACTGTTTAGATTGACTAACGACAGAACCATTGTCGTCGCTACTTACCGATAATATATATTTGCTAAGAAAACGGCTTTTTGTTATTATATGTGTATTGAATGTATGACGATGTGATCACAAATCGCCTCGTCTTCACTCCCCATACTCCCCCTATTCTCAAAGGAGATCGTACTATGTGTACACGAGATATTTATCCGCTCTATTCTTTCGTTAACGTTCAAGATGTTAGCTTCGCACAAGGAATTCATGTTGTGATTGGCTATTCACCACGCAGATCTCAACCGGACACCGTAGATCTCATTCTTTGGAACACAGACGAAAGCGACATGCAAAGCCCGCTCGTCATCTGCACAAGTCATGTCACTCGCGCGCCTGTTGGCACTAGCGTTACTATTCGCCACTCACGCTTTCAAAGTGAGTGTGACATTAACTCGTTCAATCACGAATTACAGAAGAACGTTGAAGGGCGCACTGTGACTTACAACGGAGAGGAGCTTACTGTAAGACACGCGACCCTTATTGGGTTTGTTCCTTATGTTGATAAAAACGGGAACATCGTGACCTCTTCGGATCATTGGAAACAGATTCATCGTGTCGTGTTCACCAACTTCTACACGGGATATATGGACTTCCGAGATCTCACTAACGCACCCTTTTAAGACCAAACCCCCATACACTCCACACCTTATAGGATTAATCATGTTTGACCTCATCATGGAAGCCGATTTACAAAACGGCGAAAAGATATCAACTCCCGACATTACATCTAACAAGCCAAAAGTAGTCCGCGTCACTTACAAGCAGATTCCAATTCGCGTTAAGATCTCTAAGAATGGCGCTATTGGATGTCGTGACACCAATGAATGTTTCCTTAAGGCATTCTTCCCTAGACACTTTGATGATTACCTCTCAAACCAAGACGCGCTTCGACCTGTTGTATCAGAGCTACGCATACGCATGGAGCTACGTTCATTCTTAATGGACAGCGCCCTTGCTAATCCACAAGAGATCATCGCGTACTTACGTGAAGAGGACAAATAATGGCTCGTCATTTACTTTATTGCGGAACTTGTGACCTACCTTTTATAACTGAGTATGCGGGTTCATCATCATGCCTCCCTTGTTGGAAAACTGATCAGGACTATGACTTATCTAAGGCAGACAAAGCGCACATCATGTTGCAAGAGAGACTGAAGCAAGAGCTTGACCGACCTGCTCCGCGAAGAGAGCGCACTAGCAGCGCCAAAGGCTTGACCAAAAAGAACATCAAGCGCCTTATTAGGCTATGCCACCCTGATAAGCACGATAACAGCACCTTAAGTACAGAGATGACTAAGATTCTCAATGATATGCGCGAATAGCCCTTATTAGTGCCTTTAATACCCCTCTTTTAGACCCTTTAGTACCCCCTGAAGGCCACCACGTGATAATCGCGGGTATACTTAAAAAGTCTCTGAAAACTCAGCAATAGCCCAAATAAGGCACAAACTTGACTCGCTTTCTAGCTTAATGGAGTTATATAAAACTATGTCTGAACCTGTAATAGAAACGCCCAATTTAGACCAATTATTCGACGAGATTCTCTCTATTTCTGCCTTCGAAGAGGCCCATATTGCCCTTTATGGAGGGCTATCTATACGCGAGGCAGACGACTCAATTCTTAGCCCATATGAAGGAGATCTCATAGAACTACGAGGCAGATCTTCCTACCAATTCCTCCCAGAGAGTAAGACATGGCACATCAAAATAGAGGCTCCTTTGGTAGACAATCTACCGGAGGTTGAGGAGGCCCCCGCCCCCATTCCTTCGCGGATTAAGCGCTCCCCCTCCCCCCACGACAGAGGGCTAATGTACCACAACAAGATAGCGCTAATGACCATCGCGCTTCAAGCAACAAGCGCCTACCATAACACTAGAGAGATGTACGTAGCGTTGAGCAAAAGCAGGCTAAATCGCGCCCCCGACTCCCCCCTTATTAAGAAGTGCATAGTAAAGAACCACTACTCCCCCCTACTGTGTGTATATATGGCTCTTAGACCACAGACAGGCAGTGATTGTACACTGACTAAAGTGATGGCACTGTCTTTCATGAAGCTATTAGAAAACGATCTCTTAGGGTCACACCTGTCCGATGTCCAAGAAATCGTCACAAAACGGGGGCAGAACCTATCATATAGACGGATATTTAAAAGACCTGCGAGTTATTTTGCAGATGGTTCGCCTGTTGAGGCTACCTCTGAGGCATAGATTTGTATTTACCCCCTAGAAAACGGACACTAGAACCTATCATAAGAGGTATTTATAATGGTCACAGCTTTTGTAGCCCAATGATTACAGGGGTTTACGCGACCTAGAGGCTCACAAGAGAAAGTTATGGAGTCTGGAGTCTAAGGAAAAGTTTGTATTTACCCCCTATAGAAAGCACACCCGCAGAGAAAGTTTGTATCTCACGGGGGGGAAAAGCACACCTAGAGAGTGGTATATTAGGCGTGGATTTGTGGTTATCGTCTACCTGATGAGCCTCAAGGAAAAGTTCTAAGAGGTAAACGGGCTTGGTTCTTATGAGTGAGGGCGTTGACTGAGTGAAGTGATCTTCAATCAAAGGTTAAGCATGTCAAATGAGGTAATTCAGCGCCTGAAATGAGTGAGCGCAGACTTTCCTAAAACTACCCTTGAACCTGTATGCGGATAAGTGGATATAGCTCACAATTTAGGTGTTTGAAAAGCCTCGCATACGGGTTTTCATACTGATATGCGAGCGTTATATAAAGGGCAAAAAAACAAATTCGCGAGGAAATGCAAAGAACTATTGAAACCTGTAACGAGATATGATATACTATGTATGTGATGTGAACCGACGACGACCCGTTGGTGCGCCCCTCACAACCCCCGAAATCTCAAAGGAGATACTGAATGTCAAATGAGTACAATGACACCCCAACTTTCTCGGACCGTGTGCGACGGTTCCCGAACAAAACTTTGCGCGAGGCGATCTTCGAGGTACGCATCGAGAAGCTTAACGAGTTGCTTGCTGAGCTGATCGCTGATGGAGAGAAACCCTCAGAAGCCAAACAATACTGCGCGAAGAAGCTTAAGGGTATTCCTAATATCACAACGAGCGTACCGAATAAGAGAAACCCCGCACGACGAGGAATCCGTTCCCCTAGAGAGCTTACTGAGATCCTCGATCTTAAGGTCATGCAATGCGAGGTAGACCGCCCCCGATCACCCGCAGGCTTTATATTTACAGTGTCGTATCTTGGATCTATGCGTAACTATCATATAAGTCATTCGATACTTGGCAAACTCAATCACCTTGATGAGCGGCCTGCATTCATGGACGCATCTGCTGAGAGCAAACGCTCTGTAGAGCGTCAAATGACTCCCCGAAAGTACACGCACCACACAGAGGATCAACGTCGTATTAAAACGGACGGAACTACGGGCTCTCGCATGAGGTTTGAACGCAACCTCCATACTAGGGTTGACGTGTTCTCTAATGAGCATTCACCCTTACGCAATAGAGACGACGACTAAACGTGAGAGCGGTAATTCAATGCCTCCCCCTTGAGGGGCGTGATGTTATCCCTAGACTGCTTGGTGATTTCGCTGTGACTCATCAGCCTTCTTGGGCGAACAACCACATCTTGGTCGCTACTACCCCAGAGGACAAGCTTCTGATGTACGTAGCAAAACGCAACCTTAGCCTTAGCGCGCCATCTCAGGCGCTATTCAAGCTCCGATCTTCGCGAGGCGATCTTACCCTAGCGGTAACCCACACTGTCACAATGGTGACACTGCATATTCATAAGGACTAAACGTCATGGACATCCTAACAGACCTCATCTTGCTCCCTCTAGTGCTTGCGCTTGCTGTGATTGAGTCATTCCCCCTCTTGACTGTAGCGGGTATCGTCGTGTATTACGGAGTGTAAATAAACTCATTACAGATTCAAAATAAACTTGCTAAGATAAATAGATCCTGCTATTATGTATATGTGAACCGCACCGACACACTGTCATAAGCGCTTCATTCACAACCCCCTGATTGACTAAGGAGTCAACATTATGTCTACAAAGACAACTACTGCCGAAGAAACTATTGCCCCGATTGCGACAGCAACGCCTACAAACGAAGGCGCGTTCAGCATCGCTGACTTGGCCGCGCCTGTATTCTCTGAGGAGCTTGCTAACGAGAGCCTGTGTATCGACAACGAGGCTGATGTTCCGGCACTGCCCCCTGTGCTCGCACAGCTCCCGAATGTAAAACATGGAGCATTTGATGCGCTGAATGGCAACCCAACGTTTACTGCGCTCAAGAAGCTCTGTGCGGTGGCAACCAACAAGAACGAACCGCAGACGATTGTGACTTCGATTGGCAAGATTGATTTCAATCGTGGCGCTTCTCGCTCTGATCTTTCGTGGAGCCTTACCGACTTCCGCACTAAGAAGAACCCGACACAGGCTCGGCTTAAGAACATTGAGATCCTCAAAGCGGTTGCTGTGCCGGGCCTCTCGATCAAGCAGCTGAAGGACTCATCATCCCGCAATCTCGTCAAGGGTCAAGGACAACTCATGAGTCACATCACGACGCTCGCGCTTCTTCGGAGCACATCATCGTGGCACTCATTTACAACCGTCGAGCAGGCTCACTACTTTAATCGGGCGCACACCAACGCTGATGCGGTGATCTGCTACCCATTTGGAACTTCGCTTGAAGGTGTTTGTCTCGCTACAGCGATGACGATCGCAGGCGGCTCCAATCTCTTCACAGTGTCAATCTACAATGGGTTCGCTACCGCGCTTGATCTTGGGCTGATCACGCTCCCCGAAGGCATCCTCGCTGAAGACGCTCCGCAACCCTCAGTGTGGAAGATCCCTGTCGTCAAGAACCCATTCGCAACGCTGACTATGGAGGCGTAGGGTTTATGACTGCAACGAGAAAATACGAGCCTATCCTGATGTATGGGCGGTTCTTAAGCATCCTCGATACTGCGGAGCTGTTTACGTTTGCTTGTAGCAGTTGCCACTCACAAAGGGTTAACAACCCTAGTGGCAAAATCTACCCCAACTGTAGCAAGTGTCGGGTACATAATCTTCGCGCAGGCTTACCCCCTCTGAAGAGTATGTTCGATGAATATGGACGCCCCAACTCGCTCAACGAGCAATTCACGATGGACTTCGTGATGCGGGTCGTGACCCACCGCTTTGAGCAGATCTGCGCGTCCTATACGGATGATGATATACAAGACGCTCTCGCCACCGCACTAGGGCGCTTCGTGTCCGAAAATAGCCTCCCCCGACCTACACCAACGGTGAATGTTTAAGATCCTCCCTATGGTGGTTATCACTCTCCTACTAGGATGCACCGCCCCCTATGACCAAGAGTGTTGTCTGCGCCTGAGAGGGCTCACACAGTTTCAACGTTCTTATGCGATCAGGACAAATAAACTGGTTAAGTTTAAACGGGTCAACCCTAGAGAGATTCGACATTTCTGCAGAGCGACCCCGCCTCTTCAGGTATGCGCTGTAGTAGAACTCGCTGAGCATTATGCACCGGACGGCCTACCACGCCCTCTAGGTACGTTGTCCAACGGGTTCTACAACAAAGTATGGAGTTTACGATGTGGCTACAAGACGTTAAGGGCTAAGACGCCATATACGCTTAAGTGCCCATCGGTTCAGCCTATCATAGTGGATTGACGAGACGCGCAGAGTTTGGCAAGCTTTGCGCGGTTTGTTCGGCCGAGACATATGACAGCATAAGCAAAGCAAGCCACCGCGCGGAAAGGCTAACCACTAAGAGTAGTGATTTTTTGTGAGCGGAGCATCAAGCAAAAGTTAAGCTAAAGCGCGCGGGAAAGTGACTGTAAAAGGTACAAGAGAAAGTTTAAACTTGATTTGACCAAAAGGAGGTTAAGCAAAAGTTCTTGTTAAAAGGTCACAAGGAGGTTAAGTAAAAGTTCGAAAATCAAGTTAATGCGGAGCTATCCGCAAGTGATGCAAGACGTTGACGCAAGTACCGCAAGACGTTTGTGCAAGTGATACAAGACGTTGACGCAAGTGATGCAAGTCATGCTGTCGAGTCATGCAAGTCATGCTGATTCGCCACTCTGGTGCGTTACACATTCAACCATACTTTTCTAAAACTTTTACTTGACACGTCGCTCTCCGTGATATATAACGTTATTATGTTATTGTGTTACTGTTGATTCGCTGTTGAATCATCAAACACTTGCCCCCTGAAACGTTGGAGATACAACGCTATGTTTACGCCTTCATTTACGCCTCAAATGTCTGCTATCGCTAAATCAACTGAATACCTGTTGACGCGCCCTAACAATCCGTTTTATGCAAACACTGTTTTCTCTCTGTTCAACCACCTTCAAAACGATGATAACGCGCGTACACCCTACGAAATCTACACCGCGCTACACACTCATATGATGCGTCTCTGCGGTACCTCATACACTGAAACTCCTGATCTTAACGCCTCTATCCTCTGCACTGCTCTGATCGAACTCTTACATACTCATGAATTTTCCGACCTCGACAAACGACACGTGAACCGCCTCTCTGATAATGCCACCTTGCTTGACCTTGTGTTTTATCATGACTTCGTGATGATTGAACACTCACCACACTTTAATGAATTTATGCATTGTGTACGCTATGTCAATAAACATATCCCGATCTCAAAACGTATAAATGATATTAATGCAATTATGAACACGCTCTCATATGCTGACTACGTTGACATCTCTTTTACTGATCACCGCGTTATTGCTTACTACATGAACGCATATGCTAACCGATATAAATTATCTCTCGCAACCTTCATTGACGCTCTGTTCACTTTCTACTCTGCATCTAACTTCGCGTCCAATGCATCCCATGTTATCGCGTTTAATGACATGACTGCATACAATGACTTTGTGGATCTGTACCGATTCGTCACACATCACGATATCGAAATTAACGACAACACCATACCCTTTGTTATTGACTCGTTCACCGCGTTAACATGCGCTCAAATGTCTTCGACCTGACACGCCTTGAATCGCCTGTGATTGATTAAACGCGCCCCCACTATGTCCTGATACCTAAATCAAACATACGCGTCTTACAATTCAATCTACGTATTGATACTCCCCCCGCGTCACCGCTCACATTTATATAAACCCGCGCCCCTCACCGCCCCAACCTAAACGCGCATACCTTCCCCCTAGAGCCACCGCCCTAGAGCCGCCCCTCATAAGACAAGTAAGTCAAGTACCGCGCAAAAGTATATCAAGACGAATGAATGCAGAGGACTAAGTAAGATGCATTGCTTAAGTTAATAAAGAAGCTGTCGTCAATTCAACAAGTAAAGTATTCCAAGAAGCAAAGAGAATTCATGTAAGTCATCTGGAGCTGCGTTGATTTTTATCAAGCCATGTCCGCGCGACCACCTAGCCCTGTGAACGAAGACGAAAAGAGCTGTGACCATTCATAAAGAGCTCGCGCAAAAGTAATAAAGAGCTTATCGAAAGAGCCGCAAGAGCTATCATACAGGTCGCTGAGTAAAGTAATCCCCCTGAGACGAATAAGTAAACTATAAAAGTATTGTAAGTAAAGTACTGTGATCAAGATCATTAAGAGAAGTGATACGAGGTTAATAAGTAATTATCGTGCGGAGAAGTGTCTATGGCTATTGTCACGGAAGTTGAGAAAAAGTTTTAAGCAAAAGTAACTCACGCGAGTGACGTACTACTGATGCTTCCCCACTGCGCCCCTAGTTACTTGCTTCACTTAGGCAGTGCTACAAAAAGAAGGCTTTACTAATACTGCGGTGTTAAAGAGAAAGTTTCGGAACGGCTTTTCCTAAGAGAAAGTTACGCGCGCTTCGCGCTTGCGAGGCTACACGCACCCCTGCCTACACGCACCTACACGCGCCTACACGCGCCCATATGCATCTGCAACTCACTTGCATCTGCAACTCACTTGCATCTGCTGTTCACTTGAACCGAACGATGAACCTTGTACAAACCTCCAACCTTGTACAACGTTGTACAACCTTTTCAACCCTGTACAACCACGCCCCGACCTTGTACAACGTCCACCGGCGGACACCGTTATGTTTCACGTGAAACGTTCCACGACCCTGTGACGCGTTCAAAAATTTTTTTTATTTTTTTTCGCGCCCAAAACCTCAACGAAATCATACACTTACGCCCGACGTTACACATTCAATGTGACTTTTCTAAAACTTTCTCTTGACACCACCGCGCCCCCCGTATATATTGATATTGTGATCGTCGCTGTGACGCTTCACACCACACCCCTTGACTCCAACGGGAGACACCGATATGACCTTTTCACTCGCTGACCTTGCCAACGCGATCCCTACCAAATCAACCACACGCGCTACCAAAACGCCCCACGTGATCAATGTCGAAATTGACCTTGAAACCCTCGCTGATTCACCCCTCATCGCTTGCCCCAACCTCGCTCCTGTCTTCGCTAACCCGCGTCATGCCTACGACATCATCAAGGGTAACGATGCACCGCTCACAATCACCCCTAACGTCTCGCTCGCAATCGCACCTAAACACGCGACCTTGACCCTCACCTCCACCTCCAACACATCACCGAAACTTGACGACATCGTGATGCCACGTGTTCTCACGAACCTTGCTCAATGCAACGTCTCATCACGTCGCCACCCACGCCACCAAATGAACCAACTCGTGTCGTTGTGTACCATCGCGCGCCTCGTTGCCTGTTTCGCTACATACCTTCGACCGCGTGACGTGACGATCTCACGAACACAGGGTAACGATGTCCTGTACGCGCACACTGCACATTCTCCGACTGCTCTCGCTCATGCTGTTGCCTGTGTTGTGTGCGCGTCCTGTGATGATCACACCGCATACACGCACGCCTTCAACGCTGTTCACAACGCCTTGACGCGCACCACCGACACCGACGCGCTTCCTCATGACTACCCCGCGACCCTCGTCAACGCGCTTGCTACGCTCTGCCCCTGATCCTCACCTCGCGCTGATCTGATCCCCGTGCGCTCCGTGTCCACACCACGAACCGCACAACACACACGCGCTCATGCGCGTGTTCTCGTTTGCACCCCCACCACCTGGGGCAACGTTGCGCCTTGATCCGCCCCCCCGCGACCGCGCACTACCCATGCCTCACATGTGATGCTTGAATCTTGACCGCCCCCGCTGTGACTCGACCCCGCTCACCTCTGCGCTGCTCATCACTCACGCGTCTCACAATGCCTCTTAAACGCTTCGTATCGTCTCACCTATACGCTGACACACCTTGACCCTCTAACGTTGCCTGTGATCGATCCTCGCAATGATCACGCCTCACTCACCACCGCCTCCCGACCACGCCCCGCCTTCCTAGTTGGTATCGTTACTACCTCGCGACCATGACGCGCTCCCTATGTTTCACGTGAAACGTCTGCGCCTCGCGTTGACCCCGTGCAACCTTGTACAACCGACCCGACCTTGACCCGCGCCCAACGTTGTACAACGCTGTACAACGTCGCGCTGTGTTCAACGTTGTACAACGTTGAACGCGCCTGAGCGTTCTGTTTAACCGAACGACCGAAAAACCGAAAAAAATCATTTTTTCCCGTTTTTCCGAAAAAAAAAATTTTCGCGAAATTTGCGAAAAAAACCCGACTTCTCGGCCGTCCGAAACGTGACACCCTTTACGACAGAATGAAAAATGAAAGTGTCGGACAAAAAAGTTTTAGAAAACTACGGTAGAACCGAACTAGAATGATGATGATACCAAGAATAACCTTTGCAAAACTGAGGTTTATTTGCTAAACTAGCTATTGATAGTAATCTACGGAAATTAAAAATTCGGTGATCATTAAAAGATAGGGCAAGAGACATGGCAAGAATCTACTATTTAAAGACAAAGACAGAAGACAGTGATGGAGACATAACGGGTGATATGTGGGGTCACTCTAAGATGCAATTAATCGCGTTTGCAGAAGACTTACTAAGAGAAGGACTCGCTAAGAGCTGTAAGGTTTACGAGATGACCTTTAACCATGAGGGTTCACCGCGACACTTGTTGGTGAGTGTTCTGAACAAGGACATAAAGCCTGAATCTGTAATGATATGGAAGTCTTCATCTGACTGCTACGAGGCTTTGATTCAGAGAGAAAATAACAATGATTGACCTAAGATTTTTCGCACTGGGCGCACCGAGAGGAAAACAGCGTCCACGCATGGCGCGCAGAGGCCGAAGAACGATCACGTACACACCTACTGAGACTTTAGAATATGAGCGTAAGATACGAGAGGCTTTTCTGTTATCCGCGATACACGATCAGCTCCCGTTGATCGGGCCGCTTTGGGTGGATCTGGTAGCAATCTTCCCGCGTACTAAGGCTTTATCCTTCTGTTATAAGAACGGTACATACAAGCACAGCACCTCACGCATATTACACGCGGTTAAACCCGACGAAGACAACATACGCAAATGTGTCCTAGATGGGATTGGAGACTACATAGAGGGTGGCGATTCAAGGGTTGTCGGAGGCACAACACTCAAGGTCTACTGTTCAATCGACGAGAGCCCTGGAACGCTCGTCCGTATCCGGCAATTCAAGGATCTTTCTGAGATCAACGCCATTTATGATTGGGGCTGGGCGTCCAATCGGTAACGTGTTGATTTCTTTTTTCATCATACGGGATGAGCCATTTAAATGCTTTAACGTCTTAAGTACACGGGCTCTCATCTTCTCATTAGCGATGCGCGCCTGTATCTGTTTATCTTTAAGGGCTTGAACAAGATCCTGTTGCTGTAATGACTGCGCTCTCAGCATCGTAAGATCTTTATTCAATCTATTAATCGCCTGTTTCTTTGCGGCTATGGTGTGATTACTGTGCATGAGATAACAACTAAGGCTAAGCAGTAATATAAACGTGCTGAATACAATAAGACGGCTCATTATTGACTCCCTGTAAAGAGCCTTGTGTTTAGGGCTCTAATATCAGTGCGGGTTTCCTCCATACGCTTGTCGATCCTGTCAAGGGTCACTGTGATCGACCCTAGCGTTACGGCATTCGCGGTGGTTGTTTTACTGAGCGCTTTGATATCTTCGGCTGCGGAATCAACTGCGTTTTGTGTGTTATCTAGGCGTGCCTTTAAGACCGCGACATCATTACTAATGGTATTGATCCACAACAACGCGGGTGCTAAGCCTGCGGCGCATAATTTCCAAATAAGATCTGTTTTTACACCTGAAGGGACAGGATTTTCCATGAAGACACTCCTAAGCGTTGGCATTATTTCCGCTAATTTTAGCACATTAAATGTATTGTGCAAACCTCGCGATAATATTTGCTAAGATTATCGGTATAACGTATGATAAATACGTTAAATGATGTGATTATCACACCCCCCGACGAAATGGAGACACAATGTCTGATGAATCCCGACCATCGTCCTGTAAGAAGACGATTTATTTCCCAAGCGCGATGCTTGAAGAAATCATGCAAGAATGTACACGCCTAGAGCGGAGCTTCTCTTGGGTAATGCAGAGAGCATGGCGCTTTTCCAAGCAATCAATCCAAGACATGCCCGGATTAAATGATATAGAAGGCATAGAAGAACCGCCCACTGAGGAAAAAATTAATGCTGACGCTCGCTAAGCTTTGTACTTTTGTGGCGTTACAGACTTTTTCTGCCCACACTCCGACGTATACGCCTTTGAGTTCTATGTCCATCTCTTACCAAAATAAGTGGAAGAGAAAATACATGAAGCCCAAGATCGACGAATGCAAGAAACTGCTTATGCTAGCAAAAGATCTACCAGGGCTACATGTAGACAAGAAGCTAAGACTAAAGCGTCATGAATATCTTTGGGTTCTCGCGACGGCTGTCGTCGAAAGCGCATTAGACGATAATGTCGTATCTTCGCGCAAGGCGAGGAGCTCTATGCAGACATACCGCAAGTATTCGCCATGTGTGCGATGTGATTTACGGGTAGCGGGTATTTACCACGCTGTACGTTATCTAAGAGAGCATGGCGCGTGTTCAGCAGCGGCCAAATATAACGCTGGGCCTAGAGGTTCTTGTATGGGTGTTGGCAGTGGCTATGCTGTAAAAGTGCTTAATGTGTATGAGCGCATATGCGAAGAAGACGGCACAAAATGCCCGATTGATTGGGGTTGCTAAATGAAGATTGATGATTACCAAGATTTTACTGAGACTACGGCTATTTACCCGAAGGACACCGCGCTCGCTTACCTCGCTCTAGGGCTTGCCTCTGAAACGGGTGAGGTTTGCGATAAGCTTAAGAAGCATATTCGCGACTCAACAGAAGATGAGCTATCACGATCACAAGCAATAGAGTTGGCTAAAGAGCTAGGCGATGTTCTTTGGTATGTGGCTAGAATCGCTCAAGAATTAGACATGTCTTTATCGCAGGTCATCTTAATGAACTACAACAAGCTAACTAGCCGTAAGGCTAATAACACTATAAAGGGTAGCGGAGATAACCGCTAAAAGTTTTAGAAAACTAGGGTAGAACTTGATATGGAAACAAAACGAATAATTTCAAGAAAAGACATGCTCGAGCTTGCAGACAAGGCTTTTAAATTTTGTCTCGTCGCAAGCGGTGTAGAGCTTTACCCTTATCAAAAAGAGTTTGGCTTACGGATCTGTCAATCTGTTCTACTTGAGGATGCTGATGAGATCACCGCGTTGTTCTCTCGCCAGAGCGGTAAGACTGAAACTGTATCATGTGTTGTACCAAGCCTATGCGTATTACTCCCTACGTTAGCGCAAGATCCCGCTCTTTCGGAAGACTCTCGCATCTCTAAATTTAAAGGCGGCTTTTGGTGTGGCATCTTTGCGCCTAATTACGAGTTAGCGGGTATTATGCACTCTCGCATGGCGGCTCGTCTCGCGAGTTCTGCGATGCAAGAGGTATTGCAAGATCCTGATATTGACATACAGCTCAACTCAGGGCGCAAGATCCTCCAACTTCCGAATGGTAGCCGTGTTGATTCTAATAGCGCGGGACCACATACCGCCATAGAGGGTAAAACTTACCACTTACTGATATGTGAAGAGACACAAGACATAGCAGACTATAAGATACGCAAGAGTATTCACCCTATGGGCGCGGCTACTTCTGCAACAATCATTAAGATTGGAACTCCCGCGCCTAGAGTATGTGACTTCTACGAGGCTTGTGAACGTAACCGAACACGTAGCCTAGAGGCGGGCCAAAACTCGCTTAAGACTCACTTTGAGTATGACTATACTGTAGCGCAACAATATAACCCGCGTTATGAGCAATACATTGTTAAAGAGATCCAACGTCTTGGCTACGAGAGTGATGACTTTCGTATGTCCTATAGACTGCATTGGATATTAGAGCGTGGTTTATTTATTACTCCTGAACTACTTAAAGAGTGCGGAGTTAGCACTCGCGAAACTCTCCGCTCTGAGAGTGGCGATTCGACGTTCGCGCTATCAGCGGGATTATCGAATGTAGATAGATCGACTGATAATCTAATAGCGTCAATTGATATTGGTCGACACAGCGACTCTACGGTGGTGACTGTCGCTAAGGTTTGGTGGGAGAATCCGTCTAAGCAGGCGGGTGAACAGCGATTTCATACACATATTCTTAATTGGCTAGAGCTTCAAGGCGACGACCATGAGAGGCAATACCCACAGATCTTACAGTTTTTATCGAACTATAATTTAGGATCTATTGTTGTTGACGCTACGGGTAGAGGTGATCCAATTTACGACCGCATTAACGCAGACTTGGAAGACATCGAGGTATGGCCGTTTATCTTTACTCAGAAATCAAAGCATGAGGGTTATACTGTTCTATATCAGGAGATTTTTGCCAAGCGGATCACATACCCTTCATCTCCAGGAGCACAAAAGAGCTCAAAATGGAGAAAGTTTGTAAGACAAACCACGACATTGGAGAAAAATTGGAAGGGCAAATATATGTCTGTAGAGGCCCCTTCTCAAAAGGGCAAGGGAGCAAAGGCTCTTGATAAGCCTCACGATGATTACCCTGATAGCCTAATGATGTTATGTTGGCTGATACACCGAAAGAGTTGGAGCATAGACTATGGAGAATCCCTCACACGAAAATCAGACATGCTCTACGACCGAGCAAGAGACAGACGATCGGGACTTACATCAAACGCCCGTTCTAGCCGGAATAGATGGTGATGTAGAGTTATCTATTGATGTCATCGCGCATGAGGCGGGTATTGATCCTAAGTTGGTACGTAGATATTTATATCGCGGAGTGTTAGGTTCAACTAAGGCATCAGATGTCCGAGATTGGCTTAATCATCATCAACCTAATCTTGTTTGTCGCGGCTCTCGGATTGACAGAGGTCGCGTCTTTAATAAATGGAGAAACTAAATGGCAGTTATTGACAGCACCCCCTTTGGTAAGGCCGACTCCTTAACCCATCAGATGTTATTGGGTTTTCGCGAGAAGCACGCCTATCGTCTTAAGAGATATGACGAATACACAAAATTTTATCGAGGAGCGCATTGGGCTCGGACAAGATCACCTGATGATCACTTTGTGACTATGAATTATTGTAGCCGTATTGTAGACATTCACGCTGATTTCTTAATGAAGGATGGGTTTAGTGTTGTCATTCCCGACGACCCTGAATCTCCGGAGTTTGAGCCTGAGACTTTAAACTTCTTGAGCAAGGCGTTGGATCGCGTATGGCATTTAAACGAGAAGAATGATCTTGCTCTCAATATGGGGCAAATGGCAGGCGTCACCGGCGATTGTTTTGTCCGTGTATCCCTTAAAGAAGATGATATTTATGGGGATTACCCTTGTTTAGAGGTTATACCGAGTGCGTATGTATTCCCTACTTTTCATGGACCACATGGGCCTGCGCAGAGTAAGCTGCATAGCGTCTTAATTTCTTACCCCAAATACTCTGAGGCGATTAACTTCAAGGAAATCGCGGGTTTAGACAGGGCTAACCGTAAATTTGGCGAACCTGATCAGGCTGTAGAGTATCATGTTGAGCGTTGGTATGACGACCGCGTGATTTATTATCACGACGACGGCAAAGAGGAGATACGACCGAACCCTCTAGGGCGTATACCTTTAGTGCATATCCCTAATTATCCTATTGCTGGAGAATACTATGGGCGCTCAGACCTCGCGTTTATTCTACCTCTCCAGAGAGAGCTTAATGAGAAGGCTACGGATGTATCTGATGTGATTAACTATCACGGGTCACCTGTTACGATTGTTAAGGGAATCAAGGTATCGCATTTGGAGCGTGGCGCTAATCGAACTTGGAGTATTCCTGATCATGCGTCTATTGAGAATCTTGCGCTTAATGGCGAGCTTGACGCATCTATGCAATACTTAGAGCGTGTACGTAAGGCTATGTTTGAGATTGCGGGAATACCTGAACAGGTTTTATCTCCGACGCATCAATATCAAAGTGCAGTGGCGGGTTCACTCGCTTACAATAGCATGATTAATCTACGCAAGAGCAAGATCACATCTTTCCGCAAGGGCATCCGCGAGATTAACAGCTTAATCGTGCGAATGCTTATGATCACTGAGCCTGAGTTTGCTGATAAGGCGCGTCAACACCCATTGAGGCACTTATATAACACTGATGTTGTGTTTGGAGAGCCTTTACCCCGTAATGAGAGTATTGAGCTTGACCGCGCTGAGAGGCGTCTTCGACTTGGGTTAACCTCACGTCGCTATGAGATGGAGAAGATGGGCATATCTCGCGCTGAGATGGAGAAGATTACTCAAGAGGTTCAGGCAGATAGAGAGTCCATGTTAATGTTTGAGGAACACGCGGGCGCGATGCTTTATAGCTCAGCGGGTGGCGGTAATCCTAACCCTACGTCTGCTAACTCTGATATAACGGGCGAGAAGAAATCTGAAAGGTTCCCTGAGAGTAAAGCGGGACAAGAGTTTTAGAAAACTATAGGGGAACTTGTAATGACGCAACCATTACCACGCGCGGCCAAAGGCACAGGATTGATCATAGAGAGTGATCAGCTTTCTTATACATCTGTTCAGGGTCGTTCTGAATATCTCTCTGTAGCTAGGGGTTATTTAGACCTACCAAGAATAGAGAATCCAGAGATTGCTATTAATAAGCAAATGTCGGGCGCGATGCGTAGGCGCATGCGGATGGACGTGCTGTCTCCTATTATCAAGGACTTAGCTGTTTCATCTGCTTATAGATCATTATCGTTTTCGCTTACTGCTGAGATGAACTTATTTCGGGAACAACTCTCGGACGCAATATCTAGGCAACTTCGCAGGGACTATGCTCTTTTAAGGCGTCAAGGCTTTAACATTGATGTGAGCAAGGAGGCTCACGCGCTTAGGCTATCCTCATCATTATCTCGCGTTAAATCAGAGATGGAGTTTGTTGGATCTCGCGCGAGCAATCTATATAACAAGACGTTTACGAACGTGTCTAAGCAGCTTAACTTAGCTGAACCTAACACGGGCGTAATCGCGAGGCATATAACGCCTAATACATATGAACGGGTAAACCACCCATCCCTCTCTAGGGGTCTTGCTTCTTTAGAGAGGACATCACTGCAGAGGGCTCGCATGTCTGCTCAGGCTAATCTTTATGTTGAGGCAGGCGTAGAATTCGTCTATTGGAGGCTATCCTCTTCACACAAGGATTACGGCGGTTCTGAGGTGTGTGAGGTTCTTGCATCATCTACAGGAAACATTGCCTCTAGGACTCGTAATGAGCAAGGCATTTATTCTTTGCGAGAGGCTCCACAGGCTCCGCATCCTAATTGCATGTGTAGCTTGGTCGCTACAAAATAAATTTGATAAGTTATCAGAAATGCTGTATTATATGTATATCCGATAAATATACATAATCTATTTTCTCTGTATTTGTCTGATAACTCGTCTTAATAAGGTCTTATTAACAGCAGACTTTCCGAAAACTATGCTTGAACCTGTCTACAGGTTTATCGAGAAAATCTTTGACTTTGTGAGAGTCAACCATATTATGATGAATAGTCCCATCTTAAACTAAGGAGATTGATTATGTCACGCGGACCATCACTTAACGCACAGAATGCGCCTGCCGTAGCGCCCACAGAGGGCCTTAACACAGAGGTAGGCGGTAATCGCGGAACTGTCGTATCAATGACAGCGCCAAACGTTCCTCGCACCCGTACCCAAGCTCAAGTACCTGGTGGTGCTCAGCTTATCCAAAATGGTGCAGATGGAATGGAGCGCGCAATGCCGCGCGCAAGCCAAATCCGTTAATTATTAATTCGCATCACCACCCTGTAAGGACATAGAATGACTGATACGCTAAAAGATACAGAGCAAACACTGA
>Ga0098049_1000161_pt1 | contig 26503 bp, 45 predicted proteins | sample 13BtaG_FD_92582 | JGI IMG/M metagenome (GOLD analysis project Ga0098049, IMG submission 92582) | Marine viral communities from the Subarctic Pacific Ocean - 13B_ETSP_OMZ_AT15268_CsCl metaG | ecosystem: Environmental > Aquatic > Marine > Oceanic | place: Subarctic Pacific Ocean | collected...
ATTTTAACTTATGAGGTTCCTTACTCAAAGTTAGTCACCATATGGTAGGATTTCAACATTATTTCAGGAAAATAGTTTATAATTAATTTACGATACATTTTTCATTCCAACCATATGGTCTGGCTTTGTTAAAGACCTTACATAAGCAGAATGGCTCAACCTACAATGAGAGCCAAGCCTAGTCGAATAGTCTTGATTTGGAGTTGAAAAATATGGCAGATTATACAATGGAAGATAATAAATGGAATGCGAGGGTTTCTATGATAGAGAGCCACATGGCCAACAATGATGTTGGTGATATGGCGGCTGTTCTAGAATGGAACCTGAAACAAGGAACAACTGATACGGACAATCGTAAGAGATATTGGTCAAACATCACCAATATGTTTGCGACTGTTGATAACTCACCTATTCGATTAGGAAAGGGGTCATCACTCCCCCAAGCAGTTCAGGATTCACTAAACTCGATTTGTGCAACATATGCTCAAGGACTCACTGTGCTTTTTGCGAGTCACCCCCTTTATGGTGATACGCTAAGAGCAAGAGGCCAAGCAGGTTACACACCTTACGAGAATGGGGAATCCTATGCTTCGGCACAGAGTAAGAACCTACGCAGCCGCTTGACTACCTACTACAACAACTATGTAGGTAAGAAAGCAGATGAACCACAATGGGATGGTTCAATGAACAAGGACGAAACGATTGATATCGTTTATCCTACCTTGGAGGTTGAGGGCTGAACCTGATTAGGTTCGGCTCTCACCCCTATTGGGGGCAATTAATTTTGCCCTTGATAGGGTATTAACAAAGTCATACCATATGGTTCTAAACTTTGAGTATCATAGAACCTTAAAGGTATAATTCTTTAACTTAATTGATGAAACAAAAGGAAATAGACAAAGAAGACCGGATGAAATGGTTAACCGATGAAGAAATGGAATTATTGAGATATATTAGGAGTGATAATAGATGAATTATAATGATGAACAAATAGAAAGAATATTTGAACTAATGATGATAGTTATCGAGAGTGCAACTGGTAAGTTCGCACCTTATGCTAAATCATACGCTGAACATTCTTGGTTAGCATTTATGGAAGATGGCAACCGAGGACTTGAAATGCAAATACCCTATGTATTAGCCAACCTTCAAGGTTGGAGAGGAGATTTAGCAAGAAGCACAAAAGCCGAATTGAAAACATTCAATAGGCATTGTTAATCAATAAAAAGTGGTATCCTAGACCCTCCCACCACTACATCAAAAGTGGAGGGTCGCCCTATGGGGTGGGCGTTTGTCGAGTTTCGCCCGCTCCGCCTTCAAGGTAGTTAATCCCAAAGATACTACCATATGGTGGTAACTTTGGTAAAACACCTTAACAAGTAAAATTATAATTCCTAGATACGGGAGTCAACGACAACCTAATCTCTTCGGAGGTTGGGGGCATGGTGACTTCAATAGTGCATGGAAGACTAAACCAGTTTGCGACATATGTTTAACGTCCAAGAACCTCGCCTTTGCAGTTATATTACTAGTGTGTAATTGATGCAACTTAGGAAAGGAGAAAGGCTCGCTAATATCCCTCCACTCTTGCGAATGACATCAACCACTTACTAATACAGGATGGCCTCTGTATTAGTTGATTTGCATGGCCACTTACAAAGTAGAGCCATATGGTTGTGAAAAATGTAGTGTTCCAGAGGAAATATATAATTGTTAAGAAATTAATGTTTAAACTCTACAACCATATGGAACTGCTTTGTTCGTTCCTTACATAAGGTAAATAGTTGAACTTAATCATGTGGAGTTTCGGTAAAAAAACTAGCCTAGAAAATGTGATTGAGACTAATGAGCAACGCTTCGTTATAGAGGTGGGACATAACAGGAATAATGAACTCATCATTAAGAAGATGAGAGTAAGTGGTGATGACTTAGAAACAGTCATCAGTGATTTACAATTAGCCCTGCAAGATTTCAAGATACTTCAACAGGAATAGTTGGAGGTCTTTAATCATGAGTGAAGGTCTTACGGGCTGGCCATCAAGAGGTAAGGGTAGCACCCTATATCCCTCAGCCACTTAGCGGTGGTGATGGTCAGTCCTTTTCTCACTTAAGGTATGATACAAAGCCCATACCATATGGTTGGTCTTAACTTTGGGGTTAATGAACAACCCCGAAGGGTCATTCATCATATGCGCCAGTTCCACAAACTCCACAAGATTCATGATTGCATACTAGCGTTTCTCCTGATGCTCTCTTTGTCTCAATCAGGTCATGAAGGAAAAATTGCTGTTTAACCGATAGTGGATGAGGGCTACCGTTAATGAAGTGCATCTCCATTTGTTGAGTCATACCGAAGTATAAATCATGTAATTGTTGCAAATTCTTCTCCAGTAGATTAGGTATGTATCTTCCATAGTGTTTCATTCTACCACCTCTTTAACAGTGAATGCTATCTCGTTGTTTTTGTCCGAGTCTAGTGACCGCTCTAGGTTATTTTCTTGCTCATACCATGCGAGTGCGCCCCACCAATTATGTATGTGATTTCGGCACATAAAATGCCTACTTGTTCTACTCCAATAATCTGGTATAGCCGGCACTGAAATCATTGGTCCACCACAAGGGATACTGCAAATTGGGCCTTCCTGACACTGTTTATGTGTTGCATCTTCATCTATCTTCAGTTCTCCTAATACTATTCTATCTTCTTTCATGTCTAAGTTTTCAAAACTAGGCTATTAAGGTGTAAAAAACCCAAAAGTTACCACCATATGGTTGGTACGCAGTTAAACTTGAATGAATTTTTATTAGGGGCATAACAGAGGGTGCATTTTGGTCCCACCGCTCTTTATAAGCAAGTTGCGATGCCCTGTATTGCTAAAATAGTGATGTGTTCAATAGTAGTTTATCTCGCATGGAAGATTACCTCTTCAATGCAAGTAATACCTAACACAAACATATTAGAGCAGTATAGCAAAGTGGTAAAGTTTACCACCTAAATATTCACCTAGTTTATTGGGTATCTACCAATTGACCTTATACAGTATAATATAATATATTAATATTAAGTATTGGATATTAGATATATGATATTGATGAAGGAAATCGTCATTATTCTAATTTTTCTACTCAAGTAGAATAATAAAAAGTGGCGAAAAAAGGGGTAGGAGATAATAATATTATTATTATTCTATTATTATAGTTATTATATTATATATGCATATGTCTCTATTTCCCTCTCAATATCTACCTATGGGTATGTATATGAGGGGACTAGAATAATAAGAAAAAGTAGAATAATGTAGAATAATGGAGCAGTATAGCGTTTGGTTATTCTACGGGTGGCAAAAACGCCCTAGAATAATGTAGAATAATGTAGGAGATGGACAATATGGATGATGTGCAAAATAAAATTAAGGTTACGGCGAAAGAAGTGATGGATTTACTTCTGAAGAAGAATAAACAATATGGCAATTCAGTTTTTGAGCCTTTGGGGATTTTCTCAAAGGGTGTTCCAATGGAATCATTAAGAGTTCGCATTGACGATAAATTAAGTCGTTTGATGAGAGGAAATGATTCTATAGAACAGGATGAAGATATAGTGAAAGATTTAATTGGTTATCTTATTTTGTTATTGATAATGATGAGAGAACAATGATTCGAGGATGTCCCACCACCATCTATAGAACGATTAACTAACGGGGAATTTGAAGGTGTTAAAACTAAATAATGAACTTAATAGTGAAAGTGATATGGGTGGGTTTAAAACTATCGTTTAAGGATAGATAATCTAAATGCACTTAAAACATATTGGTTGACCAATGTGGCCTCTGTATGAAGGGCGGGACTTCACTCTATAGAGAATAGGAGATGATAAAATGAATATATTTGTATTGAGCGATAACCCTTCAGTTGCGGCTGAAATGATGATAGATAAACATGTTGTGAAAATGCCAACTGAGAGTTTGCAGATGATTTCAACCATAGTAGAAATGCATGGTTATGGTCATCCATTCAAACCAGTGATGGCTAATCATCCATGTACGATTTGGGCTAGACAATCCAGTAAGAACTTCCAATGGTTAGTTGACCATACTCATGCCTTATGTAAAGAATATACAATAAGATATGGTAAAAAACACGAAGTAGAAACTCACCTTGATGACTATGAATACGAGATAGAACAAGTGGGTGTAGAACTAAAAAAGATAGGAAATAAATTAACACCATTTGCAATAGCAATTAGTCCAGATATGAAATGTAGACAACATCCTGATTTTGAATCAGCAGATACAATTGGGAAATACAGATTATATTATTTGGAAGATAAGTGGCAAATGGCAAGTTGGCAATTAGGTCATCCAAAGTGGTGGCCTGACAACCATATTTCCATTAAGAATCAAGAATGGAATGACTGGTTAGAGTCAGAAAACAAAAGAATACGAGGTTATTAAAATGAAAGATAAATACTTTAAAAATATAGAAGATGAATTAAACACAATGATAGAACGATTAGCATCTAATATGATAGATGCTATTGCTGAGAATGAATGGGAAGCCGTTTTACTATCGGCAGGAGCGATTATGGATTGTGTGAAAACCATCCATCCAACAGCCTCCGGTAACTTACACCGAATTATGAGTGGTAAGTTTAACGGAGATAATGAGCCAGACAACAATGCTTTGTTTGGTTGAGATTCAATTAATATTGATTGAAGGTTATTCAAATTAAAAGGAATAAATCAAGCAAATGAATAGAGGGAACTTCAACTCCTCCCTTATTCCTCCTTCAACAATATTTAGGTGATAGTATGATAGAATATAGTTTAGCATTAATTTTAGGCTTTGTGTGCGCTAAGGCAGTAACTCCTTACTCACCCAAATTACTAACGCAGAAATACCATATCCATCATTGGATGTGGGGAACATTCATATTATGTCTTTTACTGATTTTAGACATAAAAGATGACCGAGTAATTGGTATCTTTACAGGAGTAGTCCTAGAAGGATTATCCTACAAAAATTGGAAAATATGGAGAGATTAAAATGGAAAGACAAATAGAATTTAGATTAATAGACGAAGAAGATATGCCACCTATTGTTATTACAATTGGTGATGATAAAGAACCTAAAGTTATACTCAATTCCCACCACAAGATTTGGATGGGATGGAAGCGTAAGATGATTGGTGGAGTAGCAAAAAGTCTCTATGATAAAATAGATGAGTTATTAGATGCTTACTTAGCAGACCAACACATGTTAGAGGGGATGGATACATGGGAAGAATGAAGGAAATATCAATGCTACTCGATGAGGGTAGAAGTTTGAAAGAGATATCAGAATTAATGCATATACCTGTTGCGGTTTTAGAAGACGTAATTAACTCTAGGAGAGATTCATAATGTCAGATACGAGAATTTGGGACTCTAAAAAAGGTTGGGTTAAGCCTAAGAAAAGTAAAAAAAAGATTATAATAAAAAGAGTTAGACCGAAATTAAGTCTCGATTCTAAATACATAGAAGATTATGATAAGGCTGAATTTAACCCAGAATGGGATTTACTAGATAATAGCACTGATTGTAAGATTGGTTATTCTAAGGATGAAACCCCTTTTAATATTCTTGAAAAGTGGTCAAAGGAGTTATTTGCATTTAATAGGTGGAATACTTTATTAAAATGTATTCCCTTTGTAAAGGTGGAAGTGATTGAATGAGTAAGATACAAGAGATAGAAGAAGAACTGAGGCATTTGAAAGAAGCATTACTTCATCTTGAGAAAGCAATAGATGAATATGAATCTATAGACTGGCCAACTGGTATATATGTTCCACATCATGTGGAAATGGAAATGGGCCAAGTTCAAATAGAAATAGATAGTAGAATAGAAAGGATAGAAGATAAACTGGAGAGGATTTAATGAAATACATATTAACAGATTACGCAGGAGTAGAAGAAGATGAAGAACCCCACATAAGGGTATTCAAAAACAAAGACGAAGTAATTCAACAATTGTTGAGTTGGGTCGGAGAACAAGTCACACTAGAGGTGAAAAGATGAGAAGAAATATAACATTACACGGTGGCGAGTTTGTCGCTACTGGAGATATAATTGCAGATGCAGTTGGTGGAAAGTGGGATAATCCAAGTGGTGCTTTTAATATAGCACTGAAGGAAAAACTAACTGAACTATCAGTATCTGATAACTGGCAAGAGGCTAGAGAAGAATGGAAGGCTACTGGTAATGTCTGGTATGTTCCTATGAAAGATGATGCTACTGAAGTATTACCTGAACCTCATAGAAGTAGCCATGCTCATTACTGTATTTGTGGTCATCCAATTGCTTGGCATTTTGAAATAGAAAATACTGAGAATGGGCGAATAGAAATTGTCGGTAGTGAACATATTGGCTTTTGGATGATTGTTCGCCATATGGTAGAGAATCTAGGACTAGATGAGGATATGGTTACTCAAGAGCGAGTTAAGGAATGGATTACTGAAGCCGTTAAGTCAATGAAGGCTGAATGGTGGTGGGGTCAAAATGGAGAAACCTTTGAAGAGTGGTTTAATGCTATCAAAGAGCAAGACTTAATCTTAAATGTTAGAGAAGGTAAATCTTACTGGGATGAGAATACTCGCAGATATGAAAATCAAATACATATTCGTAAGAAGTCTTCAGGAACCTATGGAACTTCTGATTATCAAATGGCCTCAGTAGTTTGGAGATGGAATCATCCTGATAATGAAAAGACTCAAAAAGAAACTAGAGGTTATCCTAACGATAGATTGTGGAATGATATAATGATGTTTTATTTCAATATAGAGAAACATAATGACACCATCGAAGCAAACGTTCTTGAAAGACAAACTAGAATTGCCCTTATTGCTGAACAGAGGAGACAACAAGAGGAAACTAGATTGAGAGAGCAAGCGGAATACGATGAAAGACAAAGGATTCGTAGAGAAGAGATGTTAGCGAGGGAAGCAGAACAACAAAGACTTAGAGATACCGCTCTGGAAAGAACTTGCGATGATTGGGGAATAATAGAATTCACAGCAATGGATGGAAGAAATGATTGGGAACAATCCTTCCTTTCTGAAATGATTGGGCGTATTAATAATATGAGACATATTTCTGAAAAGCAAAAGAAACGAGTGATTAAAATTGTTAATCGTGAAGATGATGAGGCTACAGAAAAACAACTATCTTATATCCGTAAACTTGGAGGAGAACCCGACACCAATCTAACTAAGAGACAAGCCAGTGCTATGATTGATGAATTAAAGGAGAGATAATTATGACAGAATTAATGGAAAGATATAAAGATATTTTATGTGAAATAAGTGATGTATTAGAAGGGGGAGATGTATCTTTAGATTTTGAAGATGCACCTTCAGCAGCAACTACAATTAGAATAATACAAGATATAGTTTCTAATGCGTTGGATGGTATAAATAGTTTAGAAAAAATAAACTTAATGCTTAACACTACTAATATGAAACATATTTATGAAGAGTCTAGAAATCAGGGGGAATATAAGTGAAATGTGATATATGTCTTGAAACCCAAGACAAAGAAGTTAGCATGTATTGTGCAAAATATAAAGCCTGTTTCAAATGTATTAATCTACTCATAGATAGTAGAATGCATTTGCTAGGGAGGAATAAATAATGAAGAAAATAGAACTAGAAAAAGAATTAGAGCGAGTAAATGGTTTAGTTAGTGAATTGAGTGGAGATATGTTTACACTCAAAGAAAAAAATGATGGCCTTGAACAGTATGTTCTTCAATTGAGGAATAAACTACAAGAGGTATCTATTATGCTAACCCAATACGAAAAAACTGTCTTACTTATGGCAGGTCGAATACAAGAAAAAGACAACATTATAAGTGAACAAAATAATAATATAAATAGGAGAAGTGATTGAATGAAATTAAGAATTTTGAACGAAACAGGACACACAGAGATGTCAGTAGCAACTACTGAGATTATGGACCATATCAATGAACACGCCACCCATTGGGTATTCGTAGACGGCGATATGATTAACAGAAGTGAAATTTCCAGTATTAACTGGGATGATGTTTCCGATGTTGATTTAGTTCCTGCCATCGTTGGCGGAAACTGTTGAACTCTATTGTTTAGTAGTAATACTGAGCAAGGTGTGGTTTACAAGTAATAAGAGGTTCTAGTCCCCCTCTTCCCACACTAGAGTTTAAACATTAAAATTAAGACTAAAGATAACAATATATAAATTGGACTTCTTTCATAAAGTTCGATAGTTCTATCTAGGTAAGCGTAGCCTTCATATAGACCAAAATTGGTAATCAAAATTACCGTTACGGGGATGACTGTTATGTATAAAATATTAAAGATAGAAGGTAGAAAAAGTAGAAAAATTAGAACTTTAATTTTCCTATTACAAGAAAATGGAGAAATGTCTACTCCAGAAATAAATAACTATTTCATAGGAAAAAAGATAAGTATGACTATTAATGAATTATCTAATGTATTGAAAAAGTATGGATGCTTCCAACACGTTGGTTATACTAAAAAAGATAGTATGATAAGTGGGGCATATGAAGTCAAAACTTGGTCATTAGATTATGATGGTATAATCAAGAAATATGAAACTAAAGATTATACTTTAAATGATGGATGGTGGAGAAAGGTAGTGTTTGACACTTCTTCTCTAGAATTCACACCCATATCAGACCACACTAAAAGTGGTCTATGGGGAGATATTAGACAACAACTAGAGGAAAATAAATGATATTTAAAAATATAAATGAACTTCGTAACTGTTTTATTGAAGTTCTAGAAGATTATATACCTAATGAAGACTATATTCACATAGTAAGTGAAGTAGATAAAATTAGGAGTTTAGAATTAAACGATGAAACTAAACAGAATGTGTGCAATAATGAATTAAGGAAAGTCTTGATAAAGAACAATGTAGTGCCTAGTTATAAAATCATAGAGTGGCTCGAAGAGCGTAAAGAAGAATACTTAGATTTAATGGCATACATTGAGAGTGATTATGAGTGGAAAAAGAAACACAACATCGCTACAGAATAAGTATCTGTAAAGCAAACGGTAGCGTTTGGATGGAAGAGTGTGAAGATATTTCTGTCATGATAGAACAAATAGAAAGACTACTTAATAAGCATCCACATCTGTTAGTTTCACGACAGAAAGTGGTGGAAAAGAATGAATGATAAAAACCCCGATTATGTAAAAGGGAAAGGAAGAAATATAGCAACTCGTTGCCGAATTTGTGGTGGACAATTAACCCACCCACAAGACATGAAGAGTGAGGCTCATCAGCCTTGCCTTAAGAAATATAAAAGTAAATTGAGGTGATAACATGCCAGAAGTATTATTAAAAAGAGCAGATGATTCAGGTGAATTTGATTCAACATTAGTTAGGTTTGGAGATGAAACAACTTATTCAACTACTCAACTTTATCCTACTCACTATAGGCGAGCCAATAACCCAATGATTGAAGCAATCAAGGTTTGGTTAAAAGATAAACTTAGAATAAGTAGGAAGTCTATGTATAGAAGAACTTGGAATTCTAATAATAGAACTAGAGGGTATTATACTCCAGTCGAAGAAGAACCAACTCCTGTTAAAACAGTAGAGTTTTCTCATACCATTTATATTGGTGATGAGGGATACGTTATACTGTTTAATAAAGTTGGAACTCGTTACTTCATTAATGGAATGATGGGTAATAAATCAGTATTGATTGCTGCTTTGGCTAGAACTATATTCAAATCTTGTTTTAGTGATGACCCACTAGAGTTAGATAGATTTCTAATTAAACATATACAATTGCCAGAAAATGTATCCTATGCTTTAGAGAATCGTGCGCCTTATCACTTCTATTTAGAAGGAGAAGATGGTCAATACTCTAAGAGAATTGAGTGTAGACTCAAGACTAATATTATAGGAGATAATAAAATAGCAATAGAATTATCTGATGGTATTTGGGGTCAAATGTCTATTAGGGAATTAAACGTATATATGAACTCATATCTAAATAAAAAGAACCGAGGTAGTTGGTCTAATCTAACTCCTTCCGCTTTGTGGGAGAAAGTAATGAAGAGACTACCAACTGAAGCAGAAGAACATCTTATGGTGGCTTTTCTAAATCAGAATAGAACTTCTAAGGTTGTTAAAGAGCGAGCGAGGGATTTGATGGTTCATTTATCATCCCGTTATCCTGATAGAGTTAAGATTAATTGGGGTTCACCTGATAAATTACTAGATGTATCAGAGAATCCTACTATAATGTATATCAATGGTAAGATTGCTGATTGGAAATTGACAGATAGAGGATTAAAATCACAGGGACAACAAAATGTTTCTACTTTCGTTTGGATTCATGAAGAAGATAGCGAGAAAGGAGAATGGCGTGGCCCGATTTGTGTAGATAATTTAGATAATAAGTCACCTACTGGCGACCAATTCGTAACCAGAGCATTAGGATTACTCAATGATGATTTATTAGTAAATAGAGTATCTACGATTAAGTCATACTTAAATAGTAGACACGAAGTAGCACAGAATGACCAAAGAATTTCGCTGTTCCAAAAGGAATAGAGAACTGAAACGGTCATCCATTGGGGTGACAAAACATGAAATGCGTAGAGTGCGGAGCATCTTGTATAGAAGTAAGAGGAGAACTATCCTGTATATCTTGTGGATTAGTAGGTGAAAGAGTTTTTGAGCCAATTAATAGATTTGATTCTAAAGAATTAGTTAGACATAAAGATACTATTTTAGGTAGTGTAATTGGAACTGACAACATAAAAGGTTGGGCTAAATTGAGAAGACTGGCGGTTACTTCTGGGTTAACTAAACAACAAAATTACCAGAGAGATATTAATTTTCACATAAGCGTGACTGCTAGTGAGTTTAACTTATCAGAATCCGCTAAATCGGATATGAGAATCTATTATGATAAGTTGCGTAAAGAGCATATCTTTACCACTAGAATGAGGTATGAAGAGCGAATGGCTGCTATAGGTTATATGGTTCTAAAAGAACACGGCTACTCTTATACTTTAAAGGAAGTATCTAAAATATTAGAGATTCCTTCTAAAACTATAAGTAGACTGTCTAGACTTTACGCTAGGAACTTAGGCAAGTCGCACGTATTTTCCAACACGAATTATAATTCTTTATTGGAGAAGTTTTGTAGTAAGTTAGGTAAGGATAGAAGTTTCATTAATGATTGTGTAAATCTATATTCTTACTTAGATAAGATAGACTCTAATTATCCGTCTTCTTCTCATCTTTCTGGTATAGTTTATTTTGTAGAAACTACTAGACCCGTTAGAGAGTCTACTCAAAAACAGATAGCGGCTGAATTTAAAATATCGGTGATGTCAGTTAAGAATCATTACAATAAAATATTAAATCTATTGGCTATTAAAAATACTAATGGGTTAACCGTGGATAATATAGTGGAGGGAATAAGATGATTAGAGAAATAATTCAAAAGGTAAATGATACCACTATCATAGTTTATGATGATACCAACTTGAGTGGTTATAGGTTCATAAATAAAACAGGTAAAAACACCTATGCAGGAAATAGTGTTTACTTTACCTTAACGGATAATTACCCCAATCAACCTATCTTAGTGGAGAAAAAGAAGAGGTTTGCACCAGTGGTTATAGCGATTGGTCAACAAGATATAAATGAATATATTATGTTAAGTAAGATAATAGAGGAGGAATAATAATGAGAGCAAAAAGCACTACCCATGTAGAATATGAAGTATGTAAGGCGATATTAGAATCACCTGAATTAGCAATAGTTATTGGTCAAGTTAAATCTAGACTAGTTCCTATGGCTGATGACGTAGCAGAAAAAAGATTTAATGTTGGAACTAAAAGTCTATCACAATTATTGCAGAATATTGTAGATAGAAGATTACATCGCATTCCAAAAGACCACCCAGATTATACACCCAAAGGTGATTAGGTGGAAGAAGAGGACTTAGGTTCTCTAAGAGCAGAATGGTCGAGAACAGTTAGAGCAGATATGTTCAAAAAACTATTCTCCAATGCTCCTAAGAGAAGCAAATGTAAAATATGTAAAGTGAGTTATCCTAATTCTATTACTACTGGTAGTAGTATAGTTCACTGTATGTGTCCAGAGTGTATAACTGGAATCATAGGAAAAAGGAAAGTTAAGAAGATTAACAAACCTGTGGAGGTTAAACCAATGGTAATCAAAGAAGAAGATTTGATGACATTAAAAGATTATTTGGAGATGAAAATATGAAAGAATTTAATGAAAAGATTAAGAAAACAATAGACGCAGAATTAGCGAAAACCCCACCCAATATGAAATTAGAAGTTGATATTGTTATGGAGAAAGAAGGAATTAGACTTAACTTTACTAGAGTTAAAAAGGAGGAATGAATATGAAAAGAAAAGTATTGATTATAGGAACTGGTGGTATAGGGAGTTTCCTTATTCCGCTTTTAGATAAGACTGGATTGTATAGTATAACTGCTAATGACCCTGATATTGTGGAGAAGAAAAACATCTCTTATCAGAATTTTGAGAATAGTGACATTGAAAGTAAAAAGGTAGAGGTGATGAAGGATAGATACCCATCTATTAAGAAAGCCGAACCTTATTTTATTCTCACTGAGAAACAAATCGAAGGTTATGATTTAGTTATTTGTTGTGCAGATAATCTAGATGTGAGGAGACTACTTTATAGGTCATCTTGTAAATGGTTGGATTTGAGGGCGCAGGGTCGTAATGGGGCTTACATTAGTTACAAGACTCCTAAGAATATGTATGATGTTGTTCTCGCAGGTCCAAATGGAAGTTTCTCATGTCAAGGTGATGAGTGGGATGGAGGTAAACAAAACTTACACTTCACCCATGTTGCCATTGCTGGAATGGCTGCTGAATGGATTCAAAGATGGTTTGTAAATAACGATGATGTGGCTGATTATAAGGTTGTGAATATTTGATGATATTAAATGGGCATTGGAAGATGGAGATAGAAGATACCTTCGATGATGGTAATGCCATCAATCAACTCTTTAGAGAAGAAGCAGGAGAATTTCTGAATACTATTTGGGAAATGAGTATGTCTGCCTTTGATTCACCAAGAGAAGTGCAAGTAGTAATAGATAATAATAATAAATTATTCATTGATTATGGTAGTGCTTCGTTTGTAGAATTTAAAGACTCTGAGGGATTAACTGGAATGAAATTACCAATTAAGTGTTGGATACATACTCATCCATTTGGCTCTGCTTATTTTAGTGGAACTGATATGAGAACCATCAATACTTGGAAGATACATATGTTATCAGCGATAGTGTTGGGTGATGGTGAACATCAGTTATGGATGAACACTAGGCCCAATGAGGCTAAACATATTACTTATAGTAAAGTAAAAATTATAAAATTAGGAGATGAAGAAGAATGAAATTAGAAGCATATGGAGAGATGATTGTTTGTAGAGAAGCAAAAACCCAAGTGGGTAATTTCTCTATGAGTGAGAATAATAAAGCCTTAGTGGTATCTGTTGGGGATAAAGTGGATAACTTATCAGAGGATGAGTATATCTTTTATGAACCAAACAAGAAAGAAATTATTGGTGAGTTCTTTATTATTCATAATAGTAGTGTATTATGTAAGGTGATAGAATGAACTTCTATGACGAGGACGCTAATACTACTGGGCCAAAATGGTTTGAGTTTAAAGTTAATGTAACTCTATTGGGTTTCCATTTGGTCCAAGATTTAAATTATAGTGCTATGGATTTACAATCCTACTATGAGAACCCATACAAATGGACAGAAGAATACTTTGAACTAAAGAAAAATAGTTCACTAAAAAAGAAGGAGGAATAAATATGATTATATTAGGAGATGAAGCAAGAGAGAAGATGTTAGAGGGTATCAATTTGGCCGCCAATGCGGTTAAGCCCACCTTGGGACCAATGGCTAGAACGGTGGTCTTGAAGGAGAGAGGAAAGCCAATTATTGTCAACGATGGAGTTACTGTAGCAAAAAGTATCCATCATGAAGATGAGTTTGTAGATATGGGTGCTAAATTATTGATTGAAGTAGCATCAGAAGCCCAAGATAAAGCGGGTGATGGAACTACTACTGCTTGTGTTTTAGCCCAAGCCTTTTGTCAAAAGGGTATAGGGGCAATAAATGCAGGAGCAAATCCAGTTGAAATATCTAACGAATTAATTGATTTAACAAATTCAGTTTCAGAATATCTACTTTCTATGGCTAAACCTATTGAAAATAGTGAAGAGGTTAAGAGTGTAGCATCTATTGCTGCTAACAATGATGAATTCATCGGTGAGTTAATCGCTAAAGCAGTAGAGACTGTCGGTAAAGATGGAGTAATTACTGTAGAGGAATCTAAGGATATGACTACTGGAGTAGATGTAGTTCAAGGTATAGAAATAGATAGAGGATATAGGAGTCACCATCTAGCATTAGATAAAGAAAACAATGTTACTGAATTAGATAATCCATATATTCTAGTATCTAACTTTAACATTATCAGATTTCAAGAACTAGTTCCTATACTAGAGTTAGTCGCAGAAACTAAGCGACCTTTACTAGTTATATCTCGTTCACTAGAACAACACGCATTAACTAATATGATTGTTAATGTAATGAATGGTGTTCTACAATGTTGTGCTATTGAATCACCAGATTATGGTTACATATCTGATGCTCTATTAGAAGATATATCCATTATTACTGGTGGTAAATTCTTAGATTATCAAACTAACATTAAACCTGAAGAGGTAAAGTTAGAAGATTTAGGGCAAGCCGAGAAGATAGTAGTTGGAGAAAGTAAAACTATTCTAATTAATGGAGCAGGTTCTAAGGATGAAATAGATGTTAGAGTAAATATGATTCAATCCCATCTACCTGAAGCGAAGAATGAATTCGTGGCAGATAAGATGAGAACTAGAGTTGCTAAACTATTGGGTGGAGTAGCCGTATTAAGAATCGGTGCTGCTTCAGAAGTAGAAATGAGAGACAAGAAAGAACGAGTTGATGATGCGTTAAATGCTACTAGAGCAGCAATGGAACTAGGAGTGATAGCGGGTGGTGGAACTTCTCTATTAGATTATAGTAATGGAGATAACATCTTTACTGTTTGTCTATCTGCCCCATATGAACAAATATTATATAATGCTGGAATAGAAATAATTGATGATTATATATCTCTAAATGCTAAGACTGGTGAACCATGTAATATGATTGAAGCGGGTATTATTGACCCAGTGAAGGTTACTATATCTTCACTTCAAAGTGCTGCTTCTGTGGCAAGTTTAGTATTAACATCTGAAGTATTGGTAGGTGAGAAAGAAGATGATGTGCAGAACCAAGGGATGTTCTAATTTTAGTCATAGAGGATTTAGGAAGTGCGTTCTCTGTATTAGAGGATACACTCCAGATAAAAGAGGTGAAAATAATGAAGAAGAATGAAGAAAAGAAAGAAGATAAAATTAAAGTTGTATTAGAGAAAGGTGAAGAGGATGTATCTTCTATGCAAAAATGTGTAGAGTTTGTTCTAAGTATGAGGGGCCAATTGATAGTTGGTCAAGCATTGGCTAACTCCATTAAAGCAATGGAAAATAGAGAACCTGAAATGTGGAGAGAGTCATCAAATATTTCTGATATGAAATATATATTGAAGAACTTTGGTATGGCTAAAGTCCTAACAGATATGACTAATAAAGATACTAAATATTTCGTAAAGAAGAATAGAGAGATAGTGGCTGAATATGATGATGCTATTTACAATGGTAAGATGGCAGTTGAAGTTGCTAAACATATGCATTCAGTTGATAGTGGTAATTATTATTCGGCTAGTGTTGAAGTAACCTTTAGCCCTGTGCTTATTGATGGTGGTAGTAAAGAACCACAAGAGATTGGTTTATGGTCTTCTGACTCAGTAGCAACTGATGATGAATTTGATTTTGAGGGTGCTTAATAATGGCTGAAGATGACCAACTAGTAGGTCGAATCCCTAGAGATGCAACTAAAGAGTGGAAGATAGTCAAAGGAAGAAGTTGGAATATTGATTATATTGATATTAGACTTTATGAGAATAATAAACCAACTAAAAAAGGAGCGAGGTTTAACCTTGAAGAGATAGTAACTCTTAAACAAATACTACAAAAAGTAAAACAAGAAACAAAAGAACTAGATTGGAGTGATGAAAATGGTATGGATATACAATGAAGACGATTATAACGAGTGGGTAGAAACTCATGGGAAATGGATGAAAGATAATTTACCAAAAGAGATGGTAAATTCATTTGAGGGTGAAGTAGAATCAATGATTGGTGATAAGGATAGACATGGTTTCATGTTATTCCATTTACTACATATGTCTACTCTAACTAAAGATGATAATTATAAATATGCTGAAGTGGCCCAAGAAGTTTGGAATTTAGCACTACCTATGATTCAGGCATTTAATACAATGGTTATGGGATTAGCAGGTCGAGCAGGTGATGAAAAGACATTACATGCAATTGGTCTATCTAATGCTTTAATGATGCAAATGTTTGCTCCTCAAAGAGATGAGGAAGAATGAATGACCACCAAGATAGTGAACACTTCTCTTACTCCCGAAGTTGGGAAGAGATAGAAGGATTACTATTTGCGGCTGAACAAGAACAGAATAAGCATTACATGTTAATGCAAAATGGCGATAAGAAAAACCGAGTTTTTCATATGAGAAACTACAAAGGTTTGGAAGGAGTCATCAATGCACTTAGATGGGTGCTGGGTGATTTAAAAATAAATAGAGGAAAGGTCTTAGGGAGAGATAAACGTGAATGATAAGTTAATACTAATGTTAGTAATAAGTGTATTTTATTTCTCAGCGGTAGGTGTATTTTATTTCTTAGGTAGAAAAGTGAGAAAAATAGAACAAGATATTTGGAGGGATTTAGAATGAAGTGGATAGAGTTTAGTAGATTAAATCAAGTGGTCGAGGGGCTAACCCCTAACCGCAGTATTAATCTGTTATCAAAAGACTTTGAACACAATTATGATTTGATAAAAGTCCTATCTTTAGATTTACCAGTTAATAATTTGGCTAGTAAAAAGGCTTTCAAATGGATAGTTAATTCATTGGAGGTATTCCCTGAAGAAATAGAGATGTCTATCTATACTCATGGTGATATTGGAGAAGCAGTATATCATTTCGATGAAGGGTCAGAGGATTCTGATTTCTCACTAAGTAGTATAGTCCAATTATTAAGTATGGATTGTAGTAAGAGTGATGGCGAATCTTATCGTAAATTCCATATATACTTCTCTAATATGTCAGCCTTAGAAAAGAAGTGGTTCATTAGATATTGGTTAAGAACTACTCGCAATGGAACTGGTGTAGGTTTGGTTAGGAAACTACTGGCTAAAGTCTACAATAGAACTAATGAGCAGGTAAAGAAACATAATCAATTACATAGTTTGGCAGATATATCTAATTATTATTTTAGAGGAGAAGAGCCACCTAACGATTTGAGAGTAGGTCGCTTCATATCACCAATGTTAGCAAAGGTAGTCCCGAAGGAAAATTGGCCAAAAGACTACATTGTAGAATACAAATATGATGGTGCTAGGTATCAAATCCACAAAGGAGATATAGTGGGCCAAGGAGAAACTATACTTATCTTCAATCGTAAAGGTAAGGTAGTCACTAATAAGTTTCCAGATATTGCTAGGATGGTTTTGTCTTGGGGTATCAAAGAATCGTTTATTATTGATACTGAGATATACCCTATTGATAGTGAGGGGAAACCTACACCATTCAAGAAGATGGGAACTAGAATACATTCAAAGAATATCGAAGAGGCTATTGAAAAATGCCCTGTAAACTTGGGAGTATTTGATTGTATGATGTTCAATGATGAAAATCTAATGGATTCATCTTTGAGAAATAGAATACCTTTCATAACTAAATTTCCTAAACAAGCAGTTAGAACTCTAATTAAAACAGATAACGACACATTCTATAATCTAGCCATTAATGATGGTTATGAAGGTATTATGATTAAGAATCTAGATACTACATATGAAAGTGGAAAGCGTTCAAAGGGCTGGGCTAAACATAAACCACCTAGATTTGAATTAGATGTAGTTGTAATTGGTGCTAGATATGGGGATGGTAAAAGGTCAACCGTATTCGGCTCGTATGATATTGCTGTAAAGGATGGTAATGAATTCATATCAGTTGGTAGTATAGGAACTGGGTTTTCAGATATAGATTTATTATATTTGACTAGCGAAGGTAAAAAGATAGTAGAGAGAGTGTCTAATGGAACTTATGAATTACTACCTAGAATAGTTCTAGAAGTAACTTGTGACTTAATAACTACTGATGTGGATGGTAATATTGGTCTTAGATTTCCAAGGATGCTAAGAATAAGAACTGATAAACCAGTCGCAGATATAAATACAATACAAGATATTTCGGAGATGATGTAATGAGTGTATGCATGTGGAAAGGTAAGTTATCTAGTGGTGGCATATTATGCAGTAAACCACTAGAACATGCTCAGATAACCACTGATACTCATATAGTATCTTGCAAAGATTGTAAGATTGAATTAGCATCAAAGATTAATGCTAAAAGGCATATTCATCTCAATGTGAATTTCTTAGATGGGGCATTTCTAACAACTAATAATAGAGATGAACCCATTCTAAATTTTAAAGAAATGAAGAGTGGTAAGCCATTGTGTAGACTCAGTAAGAATTATGCGACCACCAATGACCCTAAAGAGATAACTTGTAAACATTGTATCAATGGAGTGTGGGGTAGTAAGGATGCTAAGATATTCATATTGGCTGGATTTATGACTGAAGGTGGTTTGAGTCTCATACAAGTGAGAAGTAAATTACGTTCCATGAGTAACCTCAAATTAAAAGAAATGCTAAATACATTATTGTATGGTAACAAAGTATAAATGGGGGGCATTAATACCCACCTATATGATACAGTGGTTATTGAAGAAAATCCTATATTTGATGGGACTAGTATATGTTGTGATTGATAATTTTGTTAAATATCCTACCGATGAAATACTAGGAATAGAGATACATGAAGACCTAAGAATTTTAGATAGAAAACAATTATGCACATTCTTGGAAATAAAATATGGATTGGAAGATGGGGAATTTTGGTCTTTACCTTCCACCTCCAAAATAAGATTAGGATGTCAATTTGCATTCAGAGAAGATAAATGAATGAGGGATGACGTTGGAATTCTATACTGATAATAATATTAAGGAACAATGGTCTAATACCTATGGTAAAATAACAACTATGACCTTTATAGTTTATAGTGAAATAGGGGATAGAGATATGTTAATGTTAAATCATGCTATAAGAGATACCATAAGTGTAGATAAGTTTGCTCAAGTTTTAGAATACATAGATTTGGAAATGGCAAAACTATTCGGGCTATACAGAGGAACTTGTATCCAATGGATATTCCCAACTGAGTTAGAAGAAGCAGATGAGTTATCTGAGTTAATATCAGAAGGCTTAGAATATATGAAAATTAAAAATGATTACTTAGGAGTGACAATAGATGTTTACACAAGAACAACTTGAAGGTATTATATTGTCTATGGCTCATCCCGAAGTGGAAATCTATAGAGATATTAAACAATCTATAGGTTATAAGATTAGAATGAGAATCAATTTTAGGGCCACTAGTTTAGAGTTTTTATCTTTACTACAAACTACACTACGAGAACACAATATACAATCTCTATTGAAAGATATAGAGAAAACCTCTAGACCTTATCCTTTACTAAGGGTAACTAGAACAGATAATCTGATAGAATTTTATAAACTGATTCCAGATTTACCATCATCAAATAATAGATTTGATTCATTTTTAGAGATACTGAGATTAGTATCTAATAAACACCATTTAACCCAAAAAGGGTTCGATAAAATATTAAGAATAAAGGAGTTATTGACTTGAGTTTAGTCGAAATGGGAAAGAAAGAAAGACCAATATTAATAACAGGAAAAAGCGGAACTGGTAAAACTACTATGGCTAAAACCCTAGTAGAGAACCCAATTATATTCTATGCGAATGAGATAGAAGATAGAGATTGGAAGTCTGTAACTACTGATGTTATTATTGAAGAGGTTCATTACAAACCTAACAAAGATGTAATTATGAATGTTATACGTCATTGTAAAACTAAAGTCGTATTAACATCTAATAACGAAAAGAATGTTCCAGCGGAAGTTAAGAACTCCTGTAAATTGAGGAGAGCGGGAACAGTAGTTTATTCAATAAACGAAATACAAGAATTAGCACCTAGAAGTCAAGAACCTCATAAAATAGAGATGAGTGTTTTTGATTTGATAGGTGACTTCTTAAGAAATACTAACAGAGAACAAGTGTTAGAGAATTTAAAATTCAACAAACCCCCTGATGTTCAAATACTAACTTGGTTGGGTATTAATTTACATCCAAATAAGTTAGCATTTATTGATGGGGTAGTTAAACGAAGGTGGTCTTCAGACTACTTTTATGAACTATTAACTTACTGTCATGATGGCAGAATGTATTCTAAGGTTAGTTATCCATCTAAGGGTAATTATTCTAAAGTCCCAAATATACTTAGAAGACTAAAACTCAAACCAAATCAAGGCTATTTGCTGCCTCAATTATTACAAGATGAAGAGTTTGAACAGTGGGCAAAGAAGAGATTGAAAAGTGAAGAGACTAGGATACTAGGAATCAAAGAAAGGGTAAGACCTAGAAATGCTCCTATTACTCCAGATAGAACATTAAAATTAGAAGGATGGTATTAACATGTTATGGACAGAAAAATATAGACCAAAGAATATACAACAACTAGTAGGTCAAGAGACTTTCAAGTTAGATGCAGAGAACTGGATAGAGAATAAAGTAATGCCGAATGTATTGTTACACGGCTCCGCTGGTGTAGGTAAAACTGCTGCCGCTGGTATATTAGCCAACGAACTATTGAAGGCTGAGATAGATTCAAACTACTTTGAAATCAATGCTAGTGATGATAGGCGACTAGAAGTAGTTAGGACTACCATAAAAGATATCGCTCAACAGAGAGCAATAGGAGATGTCCCATTCAAAATCATTCTATTAGATGAGATGGATGGTATGACTCCCGATGCTCAGAATGCATTGAAGAGAATCATGGAAAGATATTCAGATAATGTTAGATTTATTATTACTGCTAATGATAGGAGTAGAATCATCTATCCCCTACAATCTCGTTGTGCTAATTACTTCTTTTCTAAAATTGAAGGTGCTACGATTAGAACATTGCTCCAGACAATCTTGACAAATGAGAACATTTCTCATCCCTCTCAAGAGGAACTGGACACGTTTATAAGTCACTACCAAGGTGATACTCGTAGAACAATAACGGAAATGCAAGCCGCACTTGCAAGTGGATTAAGCCTACGAAAACAAACTGATAAAAGTCTAGAAAGATATGATAAGATATTAGATTTGCTAGTAAGTGAAAACTACAACAAAGCACTAGAAGAACTACATAATGCCCTTTATACTGGAAAAACTGTAAAAGATATTTGTTATGGATTACATGAAGTTATTGTTAAAAGTGATATAACTGAAAATCTAAAATTCAAATATCTAAGAGCAGTTGGTGAAGCAGAATGGAGAGGCAAATCAATGACCCCAAGAGTATTAGTTTCTTGGGTTATATCTCAATTGAGGTAATTACATTCCAAATGGAAAAAAATAAGGAGGAAAAAATATGAATGAAAATATGAAAACAGAAATAGAAAAATATGCTGAAGTTATTGGCGTTACTGTAGAAGAGGCAAGTGCTATCTTCGACGGTATTGTTAATGATAACAGTTTAGATGTTAATACCGATGAGGGGCTATTAGTTGCTCGTAGTGTATTTAGGTCTAAGTTTGGTCAAGCGAGAGCGAGACTAAAGAAAGAAAGCGAAGGTGGAGAGAGTAATCAAACCACTGAATATACCGGCCCTACCTATACCCAAAAAGCAACTGGGTTCTTTTGGGCTGTTGAACAAGCAACTGACTGGGAAGAGAGAAACCGTAACAGTCTTTTGGCTGAATACCAAAGAGATGCTAACTCTCTATTAATGAGTGGAAAGGTCGCTATGGCAGTTCAACTATCAGAGGGTAACTATGAAGTCTCTCTAATAAAAGATGGTGAGAATAATACCAAGGTTATGGAAAAATTACCAGATACAGAACCTATGCAAGTAGATGATGATAGATGGATTATTCCAGTCGATGATAGAAAGGCTTGGAATAGTGGACAACCTAATCCTAACTACGGTAAACCTCTACCTGCTACTCGTTGGCAGAGAAGTCTACTCTTTGTTGGTAAAATAAATGATGGTGAATATCAAGAGTATGTTCTTAGAGTAAATGGAGAACAAGCAAAGACTTTCCAACCACGCACATTTGCATGGTGTGAGTTTGATTGTGTTCCTAACTCTAACAACCCATCTAATCTAAGTGCTAGAAAAGATGGAAGCACAGTTGCTTCTCTCAACTACTTAGACTCCAGTGAGAATACTTTAGAAGTAATTCAATCGGTATTAGGAGAAAAGGTTTCTGCTCTAACTACATTAGATAGTTATCACTCAGAGAACTCACACAAACCATACAATCAGAGACTAGTAGTAACTGATGGTAATGTGGCTAATATGAATCTACAAGCATACGATAATGGCAACCGAGTTATCTTTTTGAGTGACTTGAATGCTGATTTCGATTATGAAGGAGAGGGTTTCTCTTCCACCGCTTGTTGGGTTCCAAGTCATGTTGATATTGACTTTGGTATCGGTAGCAATGTTATAATTGCAGGTCGAACTTCTCAACGTGAAGTCGATGGAGAACTCAGCAATGTGAGTATAAATGTTCTAGGACTATATGTCGTTGACCGACATGGTAGTGCAGAAGTATATGTTCAGCCGGAGGAGGACAACGGCGACATTTGGTTTTGAATGACATTCGCTGAATAGGAAACTATTCAATGAACAATGGGGTTTATCTAATAATAATAGAAAAATCACAAAACTAGAGATAGTGGCCGTGTATCCACGAATCTATTTCCCCGTTAGTCATACTCAAGGAGAGATAATTATGAGTTTAACAACAATGAGTAAACCAAAGCAAGCAGTAGATACTGAAGTTCAAAAAGAATTACAATATCAACAGTGGAAGAAGATGACCACTAAAGCCAGAAAGGAACAACTAGAAAGAAAACATTCTTTCATGGTTCTTTCTATAGAAGGTAAGGCTAAACAAGGTAAGTCAGGATTAGGATTAGACATACGAACCAAGAAAGAAATAGAAGATGGACATATTATTCGCTTCTTAGATTTCGATGATGGTGCTGAAGTAACATGGAAATCATGTTGGGATTCAGACCCAAATATCTTTGTGTATTGTCCTAATCATTACAACACAGATGGAACAGAGAACTATGCATTAACTATGCAAAATGCAATTAATTTCGTTAGGGAAACTGAAGAAATGATTGCTGATGATAAAACTAATGTTAGGGCTATTGTTACCGACGGTATGGATAAATGGAATGATTGTGTCACTAACAAACTTCGCTTTGAAAGAGTGAAGGGAGATAGAAAGAAGATGCGAGAACCTATTCCCCCAACCGCCTATGGTGCTAGGAATATAGACCACAATGAATTATTTATCAGTGTATTAAAACTACAATGTGATAAAGTATTCATTACCCATCTCAAGCCAACTTTTGGCGACCACATGAACCCAACCCCAACCGGCTTTGTTGCTAGTTGGAATAAGGATGTTCCTGATAAGATGATGCAAATGATTAGCATTAGAGATGAATCAGTAGGTAACAATACTAAGTATGTTGCTAGACTGAAAGCAAGTAAAACCAATCCACACATTGTAGGAAAGACTTGGACTATTTTTGAGTCCAATTCAAAAGAAGCGAAGTGGCTTGGTATCCCTGAAATGCAAAAGAGGGAAATTTAAACTCGCTAGAGTAGGGTTTGCTAAATAAAAATGACAAATCGCTTGGGCCAATTCTAGGTTTTCCTTCAGAATAGCGAGGGTAGGGGTATCCCGTCATTCCCTATTAGCGAGAGCAAGGTGATTAAAATGGAAATTAAAGTAAATAAAAAAGAGATGGTAGATGCACTGAAACAAGTCGAGATTAAAGGTAAGTGGGCAACCACTTCAGGTTTATCTTCAAAGTCTCTTGGTAAGTATATTCATTTTGAATTAAGAGAACAACAGTTATTCTTAGTCAATTCAGATGAATCAACCACAGCGGTTATTCATGTTGATGTAGAAACAGAGGATGAAGATAGTTCTTTTGTTTTAGATATAGAGAATCTTAAAAAGTATATGGTTAAGATGTCTGATGAAATAACCTTTGAAGTTAATGATACTGCTGTTATGAAATCAGCAGGTAAGAGGGCTACAATGCCTATTGTAGTTGAACATCCTTTCGATGGTAGAATTAGAAGATTCTTAAATCAATACCCTATAACTTGGGAGTCAGAATTAGAGACTATACCAACGGTTGGGGTTATAGATTTTAATGCTGGTATTCAAGTATCAGCAGAGGAACTGTATAATGCGATAGATGCATGTGAGATTGTAAACAATGGAATCTATAAATTAAACTTTATGAGTTCAGATGATATAACTAGACCACAGTTTATCATTTCATCAGAGGAGATTATATCCTCTTATAGAGAGGAATTACCTTTCAATAAAGTTGTAGGTGAATCGGCTACTGTATTATTCAGTGGCCCATTACACAAATTCTTTGGTAAGAAAGGAACAATTAATATTTTTATTGGGGATGACCAACCCATAATTATGGTTACAGAAAATAGTGCGATAGTTCGTGCGCCGAGGATAGGGATTTGATATGATAATTTGTTGGACAGATGGAGATAAATCTATCAAGATTAGATGGAGAGATGAGAATCGGGAAAGAAAAGAGAAGACCATCTCTAACTTCAATCCTTATTTCTTTATTCGTTCTACAGATATTAGACCTGAGACTTACAAGACTAAACACTACATGATTGGGGGTAAAGCGGTTAAACAAACTGGGTTCTTCAAATATGAGAAGGGACAATATTATAATTTAGACAAACAATCTTTGACTAAAGTATTCTATACTCATCCTAAAGATATGAAGAATGCTAGAAAAAAGTTTGCCGCAACTTGGGAAGGAGATGTTCCTATACTTCGTAGATATTGCGTAGATGAATTAGAGAATGTTCCTGAATATGATATGCGTAAATGGTATTGGGATATGGAATGGCTACCCAAAGAACATAAGAAACATGGTGGAGCCATTACTGCTATATCCGTTTACGATAGTTATACCAATAAAATTAATCTATATTGGTGGAGTGATTGGCATGATGAATCTAATCGCATATTGAGAAGATTTAGTTCTGAGAAAGAAATGCTAGAAGCATTCTTAATTGATATTCAAAAGCAAGACCCTGATATGTTAATTGCATGGTGGGGTCTTCAATCAGATGTTCCTAAATTGATAGAGAGATTATCTGCTAATAAATTAGACCCAAGAAAACTATCACCTTACAAAGAAGTAAAGGGTGTAGGATTCAATGCTCTGGGTAATACTCAGTATAGTTCAATAGAACAACCCATTAGAGGTAGACTATGTTTAAATTTAGACTTAGCCTTTGAACGACAATGGAATGATTCTCAAAGAGGGACACTACCGAGTGCATCTCTAGAGTATTGTGCTAGTGTATCTGTTGGTGAAGGCAAGAAGAAAGAATCTAAGTTTACAGATAGAAATGAATTCTTTATGAAAGCATGGGAAGAAGATACAACTAATTATCTTGAATACTGTATGCAGGATACTGAATTACTTTTCAAGATAGATGAAGAGATGGGTCTTAGTGAAGGGGTATTAGCAATTCAGAAATTAATTAAAGCACCTTTTGAGGATTGCTTTTATGTTTCACATATGGGTAGCACATACTTCATGCGTAACGCTTGGTGGAAAGCACCCACTGGTAAATATACTGAGAAGAAAGAATATGATGGGGCTTTGATTTATGACCCATTAGAAGAAAATACTAATGGTTTACATAACAATGTTGCCGCTTTCGATTTCGCATCTTTGTATCCAAGTTGTATTCTTGCTAGAAATATTTCTTGGGAAACTAAAAGTGAAACTGAAACTGAATTCAAAGTGAACATAAAAACACCTAGAGATTTCTCAGAAGTAAAAGTAGAAGATTGGAAGTATTACAAAACTGATGAGTTGGGTCTATTACCAAACGCTATTGCTACTCTTAAACCATTGAGGAAAGAATACAAGATTAAGATGTTAGAAGCATTAAAGTCTGAAAATAAAAAAGAGTATGTTAAATGGAATTCAATGCAGATGGCCACTAAAAGATTA